>Ga0172379_10000533_pt1 | contig 94259 bp, 116 predicted proteins | sample GrowelOW334metaG_FD_119756 | JGI IMG/M metagenome (GOLD analysis project Ga0172379, IMG submission 119756) | Groundwater microbial communities from an aquifer near a municipal landfill in Southern Ontario, Canada - Groundwater well OW334 metaG | ecosystem: Environmental > Aquatic > Deep...
AAGCCCAGCAGGAGCAGTTGCAACAGCATTTGAAGTGTACCGCCGGGATTCTACATTGACCGCCGATACGGATTATCGTTATTTGTTCACTGCAGCAATCGGAACAGCATCGGATGACGGTGCATGGTTACCAAACACCAGTTGTGCATTCCTTATTGAATGGGACACAGACCAGGTATGTGCATTGCATCAATTGATGGATGTAATGAGATTCCCGCTTGCAAACGTAGCTGATAGCGTACGTTGGTTACAACGAATGTATACTGCACTTTTGGTATACAATCCAAAACGAGTAGTTGTTTACAAAAATATCGGTTCAACCCCTAACCCATAAGGTTAGGGCTTTACTTCTTTCAATCACAATCTACGAAGGAACACGAAAATGAAATTCACGAAAATTTTATCGATCATTATATTTATGGTGTCATTGGTTGCTACATTGCCTGAGAGCGGAAACGCTCAATCGCAAACAGCACAATGGAATCAGAAATATACCGCAATGGCCATAGACTCAGCCCTTGCCGATGCAGGATCAAAAACAAGTCAACCAGTTGTTCTTTGGAACTATTCCCGGACGGGAGCGGCCGCATCTCAGGTAAATTATTTTACAAAAGCCTACGTTGCAGTTTCCGCAAAACAAACAAATGATTCCATACGCGCAAATGTTTTCTTATTGTATGGGAATAATATTGCAAGTGGAACTTTAGGGAAAGATTATTTCAAAGTTTGGGTAGACTCATTATATGCAGGAGTTGACAGTATTGGAACGCGACATGTCAATATTAAAATCGATGTATCAGCATACACTACGTTTCCACAACTTGCCGTTATGGTTACAGGCAAATATTGGGGTAACGGATATGTGCCTACTTGGAGAGCATATTTTGGTGGAGTAGGAACCGACATGAAGTTAACTCCAAATACAACACCATAATTAAAATATTCATATTAACACCATCCAGAAGGTAGAAGGACAAAAACCCTTCTACCTTTTTTTATTCAAACCATAAAGAGAAAAGGGAAAGTTATGAAACATTATTTTCAGCACCCCAAAAGAACAGACGGATCATTGAACACATCAAAGGGAAAAATTGATTTTGTTACAGATGAATTTAATCGACCCGGAATATTTGCGATTCCGCATACCGAAGAAACACTTCCGGTAATTGAAGCACTACAGCAATTAAAATTGAAAGACATCGGGGAGCCAACCACCGCCGAAAAAAAAGAAATTGAAAAAATCAATGCATCGCAAACAGGAACATTAACATTTTCATTGCCTAAAGGATTCAAATCCCCGGTTCACACATCAGCCGGAGATATCCCGTTTGTCAATGGACTTGCAACCGTTCATGGCAAACAAGCAGATATTCTCATAGCACTCAAATATCCAGTAGTTAATGCAATCAAAGAAACCCCGCAAGATCAAAGCCCCAAAATTCTAATTGTCCCAACACGAGAAGAATATGCTATTGCTGGGTATGATCCTGAAAAATTCGATACAGCCTTTCCTGGATTAAATCCCGGCGATAAATACACTGAAGAACAGTTGGACGAGAATAAAAAGAAAGCATCCGAAAAATTGCAGGATGAAAACAAAAAATTGACCTTCAAACAATTGAAACTCATTGCAAAAGAAAACGGCATCGAAACAAAAGACGTAACAGAGGAAGCATTGACCGCTACCTTGAAAGAAAAAAATCTTTTACCAAACCAGTAATATTTAGAAGGAAAACTACAATGAAAAATATAATCGTTTTATCTATCTTAGCAATTCAATTTTCTTTCTCCCAGGGATTATCTATTAATACCAACGAGGGATTGAAAAAAGTTTCAGGTATGACTTACAACTATGAATCAATCATGCCCGATAGCGCAACGATATTTCTTAGTAAAGAAAATGCATCAACAGCATACCTTGCTTTATCAAAAGTAAAAGCAGGACTTGATTCATTTGCAACAACCAACCTTACAAAGGAAATAACAGTTACAGGCGCAATCGTTGGAGGTGCAGTTATAGTAACGCCGGCATACCCAGCATACTCAGCAACAGCAGATACGGGATTTCAATACTCTGGAGTTGTAAAAGCTGGAGGAGGAGCAATTACAATTACAAGGTCAGCATATCATGCAGGAGGAGTGCCAAAAAGCGCAGGCATCTTTAACTATCTGTACATTAAACCATAATTATTTATTACACAATCAAAAATGGAAATCAAATGAAGATTGTTTTGTTTTTAATTGACTATGTGACATTATTTTTTCTATTGCAATTGCCAAGCCAGCAGTCTCAATCAATTGCCGACTTCCCTACTTTCCAAGGAGCCGTCTGGATATTGCTACTTGGATTAATTGCAACGGTAGTATGGTTCCTAAAAACAAATTCAAAAAAAACAGATCAGAAATTTTCCGATATGGAAACAAGAATAACGGAAAATGAAGATAAATACAATGACCGAGTAGAAAAACTTACAGAAAAATTGAATGGATTTGAAAAAACCGTTATTAGTCAAAACGGTGATACTAAAGTACACTATCAAGACAAAATCCACGAAATGGAACGTAATATTTTGGAAGCTATAAACTCATTAAAAGAACATTCTTATAAAGAGTTTGCAACCAAGGATGAAATGAAGGAAGTCCGAGAAAAAATAAAATAGGATGGGATAATGAGCGCGTACGATCAAGCAATAGCAAAAATCAAACGCACATTAGGGGAACCAAGAAAAATACTGATAGTAGAGGACGAAGATTTAACAAGATCAGTCCTTAAAGGTTATTTTGAAGACAATGGATGTGCGGTTCTAGAGGGTGGAGATGGAATTAAAGCATTAACACTTTTTGAGAGCAATAGTGATATTGACCTTATTATCACTGATTTAAGAATGCCAAGGATGGACGGCATTGAATTAATAAAAACAATCCGAGAAACAAATAAATCAATTCCAATTATCGTATTGACGGGTTTCCCAAACTACAACGACATACAAAGAATAGTTTCTAACGGATGGGTAGTTATGATAGGAAAGCCATTTAATATTGATGATATTGGAAGTATCTTTAAGTCATTTTTTGAAGGAGCATAATTATGGAAAATCTTCATTTATTTTGGAATCAGTATTCAAACTATATTATTATTATTTTATCAATTTTTCTTTCGTTCTTAGCGGGGAAAAATAATGGAGTAATAAAGGCAATTGCAGATGTGTATGATGTTATAAAAACAGTTGTTGTATTTTTTGCAAAATCTCTTTCAGAGGAAGACGGCAACGGAGGGAAACCAAGTTTTAGTAGAATACTTGGAACGTACGCCTTGTTTGAGATAGTAGCAATGGCATGGGTGAAATTATATGCACCAACGACCTATTCTATTCCGGCAGAAATGATGACTCTATTTTATTTTACAATCGGATATGCAATGTTAAGTAAGGTATTTTCAACAGCCAGTCCTTTACTTCAACAATTGATTGCTGCATATTTGCAGAAAGTTCAAAATTTAGCGTTACCACAAAACAAACCAGCCGATTCAACGAAAGCCTAATAATGAAACAAGTAATCCGGGAAAATACAAATCGAATTTATCTTGAAGATGCAAATTTTATCGAAAATCTTTTTACGGTAACGGTAAGTATATTCGATGAAGCGGGAAACTTTGCAAAAGATTCTACAAACGCAGACATTCAAGATAAAACGGCAATATTTGATACAACACTTAATCAATATTATATTGAAATATTATTCTTGCCAACACTTCCAATCGGATATTTAAGAGCATTTTGGGATGTAATAAAAATATCCGATGGAGTAACTCAAAATGTTAATTCAGCATATACACCACAGGATTTAGAACTTGTATCATACGCAGGAGCAACAAGTCAAGAACCACAAATAGTGCCAATATCTTTTTTCCTTGATAACTACGTAATGAAAAATGAAAAGTTAGATGCACAATACAAACAGGCCATTGATACGTATATTGCCTCCAATCGCAATGATATATCACGTTGGCTTATGGCATCTCAGGGGAATTTAGAACTTACAACTAAACTCACATTTTTTACGAAACAAGAAACAATAAAATCGGATTATTATTCACAAATATTCCAAAATGAATATTGGTTACAACAGCCATACAACCGTCCGGTAATATCTTTAGAATCATTCAAACTTGTTTACGGAGCGCAGGAAGTGGATCTCATAACAGAGATAAAGAATTTTATTATTGTAGATCAAAAGATGGGAACACTTCAATTCCTTCCAATTAGCACATCGGGAACTTTCTACCAGGTGTTGATGATGAATATCAATGCATTAGCATTGACCGCAGCATTTAATACGGGGTCAGTAATACCAAGCCTATTTCATTATACATATACCTATGGATTAAATTTTATTACACTTGACCAATCAATGAAAGAAAGTATTCGGCAAGCAATAAGCCGAAATACACTTATTCGATTGTTACCAATTATCGATCCTTCGGTAAGAATAACAAGTTCATCAAAATCTATGGATGGAGTAAGTAAAAGTCAAACCAGCGGTATTGCTGCAATGTTGAAAGAATTCAAAGAAGAAGAAAAACAATGGGTTGCTGATATAAAAATGAAATACGGAACTATGATTGACATGGCAATTGCCTAAAGGAAACTACCATGGGAATAATTTGGGATGAATACGATAACGAGGATATGTTTCAGGAATTTTCAACGCCGTTCCTTTGGTTCCAGGCAAGACAAAGCCCCGCACTCCGAGAAGGATTGAATAAAACAAATACCGGAGCAATCTTTGGATATTACTACGAAGCGCAAGTAGCAGTTGACTTAGTAAGAACATCAATTAATTTATTTATAACCAATTCAGATAACGGACGGATATATAAAGGAGGATGCAAACTTCAAATTCCACCAACAAAGTATGTCAATAGTGCATTTGTAAGACTTCCAATTTTTGATAATATTTTCAAAGGTGATGTTTTAGTAGCATTAAATAAACCAATCCGAGACTTTGACGTACTCACAAAAGGAATACGAGACAAAGTATTTGCATTTGATATAAAAACAATTCTTTCAGTTACAGCCGTTGATGCAAACAGCCAAGAAGTAACATATTATTATGGAACCGACTATGTTATAAAAATAGACGGAATAGAATATACGGTAATTGCAAACCAACTTTATCCAATTGGAGAAGGACAAGTTGGAGTTATACCAGCCGGAGGCCAGCCTTACCCAATTACATTTGCCGAAAACAATTCAAGCATTAATGTAAAATCAAATATTGAAATTATTTGGACGGTAGATGGGAAACATCCAGCCGAAGGAGAAAAATACGGAATAGAATTTACTTGTTCGCCAAACTATGTAGTATGGGATAATGCTCCAAAGCCACGAGGAACAAGCGACAATGATTTATCAAAAGTAGTATTATGTGTGAAACGAGCATTTTTCAATGACTCTCCAAACCCATTAGATAAGATTGATACAAATCAAAAAATAATGGGACACAATCCAGTCTATGTTGACCAAGATTATGATGATAATGTGTAATATTGATTTGTCAAATTAAAATGTGTAATTTAATCTCATAAAATTAACGGAGAAGTCAATGGAAAGTTTATCCTTCAAAAAACCGCAACAGTCAAATCTTTCAGTCTTACTTAAAAATTATCTCTCTGAAAATCTTGGGGTCAAAGATAATAAAATAATCAAAAGCCTAATTCAGCGAGCAGAAGATTTTAATTGCGAAATTATAAAATCTTTACCAAAGCATAATTTTGGATCACTGCATTTTAATTCACACCCGGCAATCCAAAAATCAAAACATAGTTATACCGGACAGAGCAACGAGGAATTGAATTATTTGCCGTCAATCATTGTAACCGAGTACGACAAAAAAGGGAATTTTGTAGAAACAAAAATATGTACAGCTCCCATGATATTTGAAGAACCTTCAGCATACAATGATGAATGTTTTTGGTTACTCATATCCAATTTGTCAAAAAATAAATGGAGCAATACAGAAAAACGTTTAGACTTCATTGAAGATGCAGTAAAAGAATTGCAGAGCCGTGACAAAGAGCGAAAGAGAAAAGCAAAAGAATACGCAACCCTAAAAGAAAATGAACCCTTAAAAGCTGAATCATACGACTTAAAGGAAAAATTTTTTTGGGGAGCAAAAAGTTTTTACGGTGTTCCATTTATTCCGTTTGAATAAAAATGTTAATCCCAACATTCCGAATCAATACCGACTTATCAGTTTTGTCATTTCTTGAAAAAGGAAATGAACAATTCCAAGATCAATTACAAATAGTAGTACGGCACTTTTCAGAAGTTGCGCTAAAGACATGGCACAATGAAGCAAATTTATCATTAAAAAATCCAACAAAATATATTGCCGGATTAGATAACACGCCACAATATCCATTCGATGGAAATCCGTTTCACGCAAGAATAGAAAACCAAGAAGATTTTGCATTTTACATAGAGTATGGAACAAAACCATACGATATGAAGAAAATGTTATTGACTTCCAGTAAAGTAAAACAAGGCAAAAATGGGAAATATCTTATTATTCCATTTACTCATTCAAAAGAATCATTAAATGCAGCAGGACTTGGCAAAGAAGTAGAATCATTAGCACCGTCCCGCAGACAAGTTCCAACGGCGATCGATCCCAGAAAATATAAATGGGGCGAACATACTTCAGATATGGGAAACTACGGACGGGAAAGAAAAATATTTTCCGTTAATTATGATAAATTTGCACAAGAACGTCAAGGGCAAAAAGGAGTAATGACCTATTATCGAGCCGGATCAGCATTCGCATCAGGAGTAAACTATAATTGGAAAGCATCAAAGTTTGAAGGAATAGTACGAATGGTAGATAATCAAGGCAAGACTAGCGAATATATTTCATTCAGAGTAATGAGTGAAAATAGTCCCGCTGATAGCTGGATACATCCAGGAATTAGGGCAAGCCACATCGCAGAAAATACCGCAAACATAATAAAACCTCAGTTTCAAGAAGCAATTGCAAAGGTTATCAAAGATTCTTTTGGAAGAACAGGCATTTCTTAAAATAACAAAACTAACCTAATTTCTACACTCCAAGAAAATTATATTTGTTTGTCACAATTTGATGACAAACGATATTTTTTTAATCCTACTTTTTAATTTCATACTTTTGTGGTTAATCCGATTACATCATTTACCATAACAGCAGACCCCTTTGGAGGATCACTCATTTTAGAATGGGAATATCCTACGCCAATGCCAGCATCTTGGAAACTGTATATTTTCAAGAAAGCTAATTCTGCACCAGAAGACAGCGATATAGCAAAGTACTTTGCCGGCACTCTTACCAACGAGCAATTAAAACAATTAGGATTATTTGTATTTCAAGAAATTCCTCAAACGATAAATTATCGATCATTCTATGACTTAACTGTAAAAAATACTATTCCGTATTATTATAAAGCCGTTATTAAAAATTTGATAGACAATGAATTATCAACAATCATTTCTGCAAGTGGAACTGCCAATCCAAACTTTGCAATCAATGTCATTGATGGGAAAAGCATCGTCTATAATGCAGTGAAAAAAGTGATTGATTCTTTGAATAGTTATGTGGGAACAAAACCAGAAGTACCGTTAAACATAAATATTCAAAGAAATTATTCACCGATGAAACCAGATGACACGGGATTTCAGATTGTTGTTTCACGCGGAGCCGGGCAATTAGCAAACCAAAGTTTTTCGCAGCGTTTTGGAACAGATGGACATGACTTAGTAAACGGAGTAATTGATAAAGATGTTATTACAATTGAATGGATATGCACAGCCGATCCATTACGTAGGGATAATTTCACCAATATCATGAGAGTAATGAGACCAATCATGTTTCATTACATTATGAAGATGGGAAATAATAATATCCAATCGGTATCATTTATTATGGGGGGAGACGGACAAGCAATGCCAGAGAATGGAGCAAACCTACTTACTGGAATGATGACTATAGCACTTGATATTCAGAATCAATTACAAATTGGGAATGCAATCACAAAACTTCCCCTTCAATCAATTACAACAACATACGAGGTATAATAATGGAAGACGAAATTACTACAAATTCAAAAAAGAATTCTAAGATTATTCAGAAAGAAGAAGAACCAAAAATAAATCTTGGAACTTTTGTTGTCATTAAAAAATTGACACCAGGACGGAAAGTAAGGGTTGAACAATTCTTACGCGAAGCAAAAGATACCGAAACAGAAAAAACAATAAATGCATGGGAAGATATTTATAACCAATGCATGAGCCGAATAACAACTTAATTATAATTATCATAAGGAGACATGATCATGTCATTAACATTAGGTGGAGTAGTTTATAATGTGCCCGGAGCCTTTGCAATAACCGAGGTAATAAATCAAGGAGGTAGCACAATCCCGATCTTCAACGTAGGTTGCATTATCGGTACAGGAATCTCAGGTATCCCGTATTTAAATGGCATCGGAACACCGCCAGCACTTACGGCAGATGAATTCATTTTACCATTCTCAGATACCGGAGCAGCAAAAGCATATTTTGGCGATGAAGGAGATTCAAACATCGTTACAGCTCTCAAATATGCAAAGAAAACTGGAGCCGGATCAGTGTACACAATCAACGTTAATCCATTGACAGCGATGTCAGGAGGAACGATTGCAAACGTAACACCAGTGACAGCGTTAACACTCAATACAACATTGAAACAATATGGAGTGAAAGCAAACGATACATCACTTACGATTGCAACAAGTATTCACACTATTATTCCAGTGAAGAACGTAACACTTCTTACGGCAAATAGTGGAACAGGAAAAACATTCTCGGTAGCAAGCGCAGATGTAATAGATCGATTGAATGTGGGAGATACAATTTACATTAACACCAATACATACGCAGCCCCAGTATCAAAAGTAATTGAAAGCAAAGATTCAGTTGCAAAAACAATTACTGTTACGGTAGCAATTGCAGTGACAGCTTTGATTGCAGACTATGCACGTATCTATCAAGAAGATACGGACAATCAGGAAGTATCCGAAGCATTGACCACACCGGCACTTGTTGAAGCATTTTACGCAACATCAAAATATGCAAGCGTAGTAGTTGCAGCAGGAGTTACGGTTATGCCAGTAACACTTGCAAAAACAAATTTCCAGAATATTACATCGGCGACAAAAGCAACCAGTCCGGCAGCAACAGCAAGCGATTGGGAAGCGATTACAGAAAACTTCCAACGATGGAATGAAGAATTTGCGCTTGTCAATAAAAAGTATATAAGAGTATTGAATCTCATTACAAGCGATGCAGCAAACCACGCATCATTTGCGACACTTGCAACTACAATGAGAGGTGTCAGTAAACCAATTGCCTTGATTGCAGGATGTGCATTGGGAGATTATCTATTGGCAACAAGCGATGCAGCAAGCCCAATAACAAGAGCAAAAGCATTAAACAGTGATGCTATTCAACTTGCACAAGTTGGATTAGACGGCAATGCGGCATATCTATCAATGTCACCAGAAATATTTGGTATCAGAATCAGCAACGCAATTACTCATAACCAGACCAATGATTTATTGGTAGCTACCACGGTAGAGAAAGCATATTATCAGGAAGATGCAGCACTTGATACATTATGCGTAAACGGAGTAATGGCAATCAAGATGACACCAACAGGATTCAAACTTGCACAGGGACTTACTACCTATCAAGACCACGCAACAACATTCAACACCGATACAAAGATGACCTATCTTGTAACACTTAGAGATTTGGCAGACTTTGATTTACGTTTGATGTTAGAATTACTGGATCAATTTGTTGGAGCCGATGGAGTAACAAGAGAAATACTTTCCAGTGCGATTGTTCAAGCAAGTGAGACCGAACAAAACCAGTTGCAATACATTACATCATATCAGATTCAAAGCATTACACGAACTGGAAACGCATGGACAGTTGAACGAACAATCACATTGCCGGGAGTAACGGACTTTATCGGACTCATTAACACAATCATTGTTGATTAATTAATCAAAAAGGAATTATTATCATGAATAAAATCACAGTAAATAATCAAGCAACATATCAGGGCGGGTACAATGGTACTGCCCTGAAAGTTGTTTTCATCAAAGGATCGGTTGTCAACGGTAGTACAGTTCAACCCGTAGACATTGCGGCACGGGGAAACAATTTCAATTACTCTGTAGCAACCCCGGTAACACAAGCCGATGAAATCAATAAAAGATTTGTTCAAGAAACAAACTACGGACGGCAGGAATTGGGATCGGGACGTATTGACGTAGTATTCAATCTCATGGCAAACGATCAACTCCCAACTGCCAAGACATTGGCAGAACAGCAAGAAATGACCATCCTTGAAATGACTGGAGATGACCATCCAATGACAACCATTGTCAACGGAGTGGCAACCCCAGTAGTTTTGAATGCATTTCTTGGAGTAAGAATTGTTAATCAGGGAAGCGGTGCAGCAGTCAACCAACAGAAAATGTTGAATGTTGATGTTATATTCCGCGAACACTTGAACGGAGAACAATGGAAGATGTTGAACCAATCTGCAAATTATCCTGCAGACGTAGCATAATAACAGATCATACGATCCGTAGCCGTTGACCGATAAATACGGCACGGTTACGGATTTATTTTTTACACATAAAAAAGGAATACAGACCATGGAACCGAAAAAGACATTCACGTTTACAGTAGAAGGCATTGGAACATTTGAAGCACTTGGAGAATACCCGGCAACACAGTTGTTCAAACGCAGAGATGAACTTGCTAATGTTTGTGGAGGTATAGGACAACTAATTGACCTTGAAGCCCGAGTACGATCGTACGAAGGAAGCCAGAACCCAATCGAAAAAGATATTTTCTTGAATGCAAATCTTGAACTTATTTACCGACAGACATATGTTGAGATGAAAAAAACTCTCACAAAAGCCCCGGATAAATTTGTGTTGGATCAATTAACAGATGATCAATTTGATAAACTTGTAGCAGAGTACCGGAAACAAAAGGAGTTCTTTCGTAATCCCCAAAAGGCAGAGGGAAGCGAAACTGTACCAAGTACTGAATCTAACAAGTGATAAAGAAAGAATTCTCTCTAAAGATTTTCAAGAAGAAGTTGAACGGAACAAAACAATAATTTTTGTTTGGAAAAATTTTTACAACTACTCAGCAACCGATCCAAGATTTATCAATGCAACAATGGAAGAAATATTGCAGGACTTAGCTGATATTAAAGCCAGAGATTACATTGAGAAATTTGAAACTTTTGATAAGGCATCAAATGACCTTGCAAAAAAACTTGTTTTAGAGCCAGTAAAAACTGCAACAGATGAACGTCAAAAATTAGCTGATGAAATCAATGCTATCCTTGGGACAAAAAAGTAATGGAAAAAGTTGGAATTGACATACAGGCAAACTTTACTGATAACGCCAGCCAAGGAATGGATAATCTTGCACAAAGATTACGGCAACGAGTACAACAGATGGAATCAGCTACCAGAGATTATGAATCATCGGTAGAACGATTTGCGTTAACCAGAAAAAGTAATCTCAAAACACAATTACAATCCCAAGTTGAAGCAAAGTACGGACGTATTGAAAGTATTTCAGCCGAAATTGAAAAAGAAGGGTTAGCCGGAAGACCAGAAATTATTGCAGTAACAGATAGAGAGCGGTTAGAAAGAGCACGAGCAATATACAAAGCACAATCCGAGGGATTGATAAGCGGAAGAAAACCAAGAGCCGTTGACAATCCATTTTCATTTTCTGTAATGAATGTAGAATCATACGGAAGCACAGAACTTTTACGAGCAAATATTTCAGAATTAAAAAAGGGGACACTTGGAACGGATGAAAAAGGAGCGTTTACATCCGTATCACAGGATTTACTTTCACGTATTCGATCACGATACAGTTCAGGATTGACCAGAGGCTTATCAGAACTTGAAAGCGAAAAAGAACGAATTGGTAAACTTCCCGCCGAGCAACAGCAAGCAGCACTAGACGAACTTTCCAATAAACAAGATCGATTAGTAAAAACATCGATTGCCAGTGCAAGATCAATTCAAGAATTTTCCGATTCACTTACAGAATTTTCAGAAAAATCAAAAAAAGCACAAGGGGGACTCCCATCCTATTTCATGGCAGCAGTAGGAGCCGTATTGCAAGTTGCTCAATCAGCAGGGCAACTTTACCACCTTAATAGAACAAGTTTTAATTTAGACAGTCCCGCAGGAATGGCAAATGCTTTATACGGCAGAGAAATGGGACAGCGTTCAATATTAGGACAAGGAATAGGATCAGCACTTGGAGGAGGAATAGGACTTGCAGCATCATGGGCACTTGCACCAGCAACTGGGGGAATGTCATTATTAGCGGGAATGGGAGCAATGTATGCAGGAAGTCAAATTGGAGGAGGACTTGGATCAACATGGGCATCTATTGCAAATACTGGAACCGAAGTAGAGCAAAAGAAATTTAATTCTGCATGGACAAAGACACAACAAAATGTTGCAATTGCAAATCAAGCACAGACTGCAAGTGCAAATTTACGAAGATTCAAAAATATCGGTGAAGCTGGATTTTTAGGACTTGATGAAAGTCAGATTCAACAAGCAATAGCACAAAATGAATTTGGAAGAATACGAGGGGGGAATGATATTGGAGCGTTTTCAGAAGCAAGAATATTAGCTGGACGTGATAGAATTCCATTTGCCGAAATAGCACCAATTGCAGGACAATATAAATTTACAAAAAGAGATATTGGCATAAAAGGATTTGATGCAATTCGTTCACGTACGGGAATGGAGGGAGCCGGACGAGAATCAGAATTGGTAAAAGGGATTCTATCAATTCAACAAATGTCATCTAGTGCATTTTCCGATCCTGCAAGTATTGCAAAAAGTATGAACTATCTTGCAAACCTTCCAACAAATTTATTTGAAAATGAAAGTGAATTTGGGAAATTGGGAGAAGCCGGACTATCAAAAATAAATGCGTTATCGGGAATGGTAACATCGTCAAGTAATGCACAGGAAGCACTATTATTCCGAGCAATAAAACAACAAAATCCGAATGCAACATTTAATGAAGTTCAATTGCAAATGAGAGAGGGACTTGCGAATCCTAAAAATATGCAAGCACTTCTTGATACTGGATATTTAAGGAATAAATCTGTTGCACAACAATATTTAATGAGCACAACAACATTGTCATCTCAAGATATTAAAAAATTTTCAGATGAAATGGAATCGGGATCGTTTAAGATAGCTTCAGGAAACGATGTAGATATTTTTGGGAGAACAACCAATACACAGAGAGATGAAGCACTTACAATGGGAAGACGAGCATTAACCGCTGGAGAAATAGGAGCACAAACAGTTGCTCAATCAAATATTGGGGCAGGAATGGGACAAGTTAAATGGGTAACAGATTTTAATGTAGAATTCCAACTTCTTGGAAATACTTTTGCGACAAACACAAAGACAATAACTATGATGAAAACAGAATTATCAGAAGCAATAAACGAACTTCAAAAATTTATAAATCTTGCTATTGCTAAACCAGATATTATTAAAGATAGATGGGCAGGAGCAAGAGATGTTTCATTAATGAAACAATATGATACAGGAAGATAATGCCTGAAAACTTTGAACATAGGAAACCACAGCCATTATTCAAAAACTTGTCTGCAGTAGCAAACGAGCAAGACCTAAGTCAATACGTTTTATCCTTTAGCACAAGTAAACGAATTGACACTAGCGCAGGGACATTCTCTGTAAAACTTGTTCCCGCAGAAATCTTATCAAAACAAGGATCATTGGACGGAAAAGTTACGAAGGATAACTGGGAAAGTTTTATTTATAGATCAATACGTCCAATGGATAATGTAATAATTGGAATGAACAATCAAACAATTATGTACGGATTTGTAGATAAGGTTTATAAATCACGAATAACCAATGGACAAAATGTAGGACGATCAATAGTAATAGAGGGACGAGATGCAACAAAACTATTTTTAGAAGACAGCATCGCCAACGCTCCAGAACTTTCCAGCAATCCAGAGGTATTAAAAATACTTGGAGAACAAGCAACAAATTTTTTAGGATGGACTCGCGGACTTATTAACAATGACAAAGACAATATCTTTGCAGATAGTTATCCAGCGCAGGCAATATTTTGGATATTAAATAATATGCCATCGGCACAAATTCAAAATACGGTAGCGGGATTGCAAACATCGTCAGGTTTATTTTTGACAAATTTAGTAAATAGAAAAGAAGATAAATTATACGATAATACGCTTGCACAATACAGCGGAAAAATACTTGCCTACATGTCACAATGTATTGACCCATCATTTTATGATTTATGGATTGATACAGTTCCCAAAAAATACAACACGAAAGGGAGTGATGCACCATGTTTATTTTTACGGCCAAAGCCATTTGATAGAGATTATGAAATTGACAGCGAGGGTAATCCAATATCATTTGATGGATTAACACCAAGCAAAGACCAAATACGATTAAGAGAAAAATCATACTGGCTAAAGAATTCAGTTCCAATGCTTTCTGAAAAAATTACTTCTTGGGAAAATTTAACTTGCCCGGTAAAAGGAGTTATAACAGAAATAAACGGGAAGGATATACTTCAATTTGATGTTGGCGTATCTGATTTAGATGTGATGACAATGTTTAAGAGTGTATCAGTAAATGATCCAGTAGCAGCTACACAAGCAGCGCGATATGGAGGATATTTTCCTTTGATTGACTCAGAAATGATACGGTTATTTGGACTCAGAGAACTTCAAAGCAATTCCCGGATGATACCACCATTCAAAGACTATTGGACAGAAACAGCAATGGATCAAATTCAAAGTAATCCATTCACGGACACAAGAAAAACAATATCCGAAGGATTATTCTCAGATAAATTCCTCACAATAAAAAATCTTTTGCCATTGCCATTTGGAATTAAAAAATCAACAAGTAATAAATCGGAAATTGAAAAACAGGTTATTCAAAAACGTGATCGAATATGGAGATGGAGTAGATATGCTCACATATTAGAAAGCGGGATTGCAAGGGTAAAAGGAGATTTTATTTTTGTCGGGAGTAAGATACATTTACCAGATGAATGGTCAAGAGGTATGGTAACAAATTCAAATAGAGAGCGAACACCAAGTAAAGGAATGGACTATTACGTAAACGGAGTGCAACAATCCTATCAATTTGGAGGACAGTGGACAACAACGCTTGCAATATCCAACGGACAGAACGAAGATGAAATAGGTACATATTACGTTTTACGAAACTTTAATAAAGCGGCAAATATAAAAGCAAACGCAATTTTTACAGCAAAATATGGACAGACAAGATGATACATAATCTTCCACCAATAGAACCCGGATATGTGTCACCATTTATGCAATATCCAGCAAACGATCCGATACAATATGCATTTCCACGTACGGGGAATTTTATTATTCTACGAGATCCGACAACAAAAATATTGCAGCCGGAGACGTTAGTTTTATTTGACGATTACGCAAGGATACAGCATGCACCAGCAAACGTATCATTATCATTTTCAGTAAGTTCACCAAGAGAGGGCAAGAAAAAATTTCCAAGACCGTTTGTTTATGAAAAAGTTACGCAAAATAACATTGAAACATTGAAACTAATAACCGTAGGGGAAAAATTAAAAATTACGTACATTAATGGAAATATAAAACAACCATTGGTAGAAGGAGCCATAGACAGTTTAGCAATTATTAATCAGGAGAATTTTTTACGCATTGATGAAAATAATCTTGACCGCCAAGTAGAAAAATATGAAACCGATGATTATGTTTATGCCTATGAAAATAATGGAAAAGGAGAATTCAAACTTTTTATTACGGGACTTCCAAAAGATGATGAAAAGAAAAACACCGGAGGAACAGGTAATATAACTATTGATTTACTTGGGACAGACGGGAACGGGAATACAACCTTTGGATTTAATGGAAGTTTGACACTCAATCAAAAAAATGTTGACAATAAAATCATTCAATTTGTAAAAATAGATTCAGTCAATAAAACAATTTCACTCATTCAAAATAAAGATGATGGAAGCGAAATAGATCAATCAATAGTGATGGATGAAACTGCAAAGACAATAAAAATATCTGATGCAAACAAAAACATCCTTGAATTAAGTTCTGAAGGTGTAAAAATAAACGGTGAGTATGTAGTATTGAAACCGATGTTGGACTGGATTATAGACAACGCAACAATATTCAGTATGGGAAATCTTGGAGTGCCAGCACCGATACAACCATCAATTGTAACACTTGCACAACAGGCAATAGCAAACAAAACAGGATTTATCTCAAATAATAATCAATAGGATCAACAATGGCATTAAATATTGAAACTATTTCAACAAACGCAAACAATGATTATTACAACAGTTTTACAAAAGCAAAACTTAATATTGCGTTTCCTGATGGGATACCAGCAAGTGCAGAAGCAGAAGCAAAAGCCGGAAGCCTTGCAATGATACAGGCAATTACAAAGGCAATAGTTGATAATATACAAAGCGATGCAGAAACAAAAGTGACAACAGCAGTCAACGGAATAATTACAGCTATTAAGGGTGCTGTAGTTGTCCCAATGGATGGAGGAGCAAGTCTCAAAGCAACAATAATAGCGGCACTCCCAACCACAGTTTCAAATAAGATAGATTAATATTATGGCAATCTTACGAATACAAAAGTCTGATAACATTATATTTCAGTTGCTTCAAAAAAATTTAGATGCAACCGATACAGTATCACAGCAGTGGAAAGAAATAAAAGTATTTCCAATGACCGTGAAACCGGCAAATCTTATTTATTCCGAAGCAAGCCGAACAGCCATAACACAGACCACGCCAGAAGAAGGATTCATAGATAAGTACGGATCACAATTAATGCAAGTAAGAATGAGTGGAACATTTGGACTGCAACCACGCCGTCAGGGGATATTAGTAAAAGATGGATATACACGCTTGATTGAATTCCGGGACGAAGTATACAGAGCTTCAAACAGGGTAAGACAATTTGAAGGCGAAAGAAATATTCAATTTTTGCGAGAACAAAAAAACGGAAACTATATTTATGCTATCAACTATTATGATTTTATCAATGATGAACAGCATTGTATAAATTTCACTTCATTTGTGCGAACATTAAACGCAATAAGAAACCCATTTGAAACAACATACGATCTTAATTTTACTACACTTGGAAAACCAATTCAAGTAACAAGCAAAGACCCATTACTTTTTCTTTTGACAAATATAAGTAATTTTACAGACAATGCAACAGAAGTACTTGATAACGCAATTGGAATTCTTACACCAGCAATAGATGTTTTGAATTTTGCACAAGAGGGCTATGATTTAGCAGTTGCGGCAAGTAGTAATATTACAACATTACTTGTCCAACTTGGAGGAGCAATTGCAGGCCAGGTGTCATCGGTTAATACTACTTTATCAACTACTGCAACCACGGTAGAAGAAAAATGGGCACAGATAAAGGGTTAATATGTCAATTCAATTAACAGAATATTATAGTAAGGTTCAAAATGCACTATTTGTATTTCAGGGCATCTATGATTCTATTTATCAACAGAGCCAACAAATAACCGATCCAGACTTTGATGCTTCCATTGAATGGAATGATATTCTATGGAAGATACAAAACAACATCAATAATTTACAGAAAGCATACACCATTGAACGATTTCAACGAGTATCAAAAGAACAAATGCAATCGCTTTTTTCTGCCTATATTAACAATGAAAGTCCGGGAAAAATAATTGTAGGATTTGTTCATACCATACGAGAATTTGATACGCTCAGGTTATTAGAAATTCAATACGGCGTTCCATGGCAGAACATTTTATCGTTTAATAATATCACGGTATCAGAATTTGAAACACAAACGACAATAAATATCCCGGTTCCAATTGATTTGTCAATCCGAGCAAGTAATGATATAGCAGTTTTTGGAGACCAAACAGGAGATTTAATCTTAGGAAAGGATTTTCCAAATGAAATTGCAGAGGATACCGATGGAGATTTCAAAGTATTAACAACAAGCGAAACGATAAAACAGGGAGTGCAAAATTTATCCGTAGCGCAACAAGGAGATTTGCCATTTTATGAAAACTGGGGATTAAATCTTGAATTGTCCGAGGATGTGCCATTTGAAAGCGTAGAATCATTTATACAATTAAGGATATTGGAAGGATTTTCAATCGATCCTAGAATACAAGCGGTAGAAGTTTTAGAAACCGTTAGAACTCAAAACGCAGTGAATGTAACAATAGAATTAAGACCAGTGCAGGGTGATAATTTTAATATTTCGGTTCCTTTACCAACCTAAAAAATTATGAAACAACAGCGCGATATTGAGAAAGATTTAATTCAGATATTTGTTTCACTCCAAAGCAAAGTTACAAATTTTGTTATTGGAAGTACAGCCAGAGCGTTCTTTACTTCAGTTAGTGCTACTGTAGCGGAGGTATGGAATGACCTTATCACAATTCAGCGCAGTTTATTTTGGACAACAGCAAAAGGAACTGCATTAGATTATCTTGGACAGGAAAGTGGTTTGACAAGATTAACAGCAACAGCCGCGCAAACACTTTTAGTATTTCTTGGAACATTTATTACAGGAACGAGTACAAGTGTAGCGGCAAATACTCTCAATGATACAACAAAAGCATGGACAGTAAATGATTTTATCAATGGGGTATGGATTCTTATTGATAGTGCAAACATAGAGTTTACAATTACTGGAAACACAGCAACGAGCATAACGGTAGTTGGAAATCCCGCAGCGGGAACATATTATATACTCCCAAAAGTTCCAGCGGGAACAATAGTAAGGAACTCAATTTCTAATATTGGATTTGTTACTCAATGGGATGTAATTGTAGGAAAAGATAATTTATCCCTTGGAGGACAATCAACTTCAACAGGGTTAGGATCAAGAACAATTGCAATTGCTCAAACGACAGGAAGCACGGGAGTATCACAGGCAAATACCATAACAGTTTTAAGTCCGGCAATTAATGGAATAACAAGTGTAACAAACCCAGTCCCAACACAATCACGAACAGGATTAGATGCAGAAACAGACGATCAATTCAGAGATAGACATAAAAACATTATCAGTTCTTTGAATATTGATACTCAGGCATTTTATGAAGCCCAATCAATATTAAGCGATGCAAATGTTTTAAGAACAATTGCAAAAAAAGATTTTACTACGGACGGGGTAAAAATATTAGTCAGGTCACGAAACGCGGTAGATTTTACAGCACCAGAATTAAGTGCTATTGGTGTAGATGTTGCTTTATACAGCCGTTCATTTGAGACTATTACAGTAGAGAATATGGATATGACTGATATAACAATTACATTCAGAGTAACATTAAAAACAGGAGCAACTTTAGAAAGCGTATATGTTCAGGCGGCAGATGTTATTGCAAATTATTTAGATTACGCAACGTGGAAAACAGATAAAATATTATACGATGCTGTTATTATTGAAGAACTATTGAAAATTAACGATATTCAAGATATAGATTTAGTTACCTTTACATTAACGGCACAGAAAAACGCACAACCAGCGGGAAGTGGAACAATAACTTTTATAGAATCACTTCCACGATTAGCAAGACTATCAATTACAAATGTAGCCGATAATACTATGATAGATTATACATTATCTCAAGCATCAATAATAGTAAACGCTTAATTATTTAAGGACAACGATAATGGCACTTATAACAAGCATATCAAATTATTTGTCAAATCTACGAACGTACACATTAACACAAATTACAAATATTGTTGATGCACAGTTCAGGGGGGATACATTAGGAACCAAAGCAAACAAAGAATATCACTATAATAACATTGCAGGATATTTACAGGCGTTAGGATGGGCAAGTTATTCTAAGAACACATTATTTGTAAAATTAGATGCACCAGTTGATTTTAATGGATCGGATAGTATGATATTCCAAACTGCACAAAAAGCAGTTGATGCAATCCCAACAATAGGAGCATTAATGCCAACAGCAATTAATCCCTATGTAATCATTGGTGATCCATTGGTAGATTTTTCTGCAGTTGACTGGACTGCACACATCGCAGCGGGGACATTCCCATTTATCACAACTACAAAAAATATCCCGAATCCAACATACAGACGACTTGCTCTAACATCAATAACAACGTTAACGGATGCAATTCCTGCCGGAATGAGAATCACTTCAATAGTAATTTTTAATACAACCGCAAACGCCGTAACAGGAGGAATAAAAATTGGGACAACAGCCGGAGGAACCGAGGTGGTAGTAGCTGAAGCCGTTGGAGCAAATGCACTTGTTGATGCAACACTAGTTAAAAAAATATTTTCCACAACAGCATTTACAACACTTTATATTGATGCAGTAACAGCATGGAACAATGCTTCACTAAATATTTATATTATCCTTGCACCATTCAAATTATAACAGGATAAAAAATGTCAGTTGTATTTAATAAAGATACTGGAGGCACTCTTAATACTGGATTAGTAGCCTATTGGAGACTAAATGACCTAAATGATTCCGTAGGGACTAATCATTTAATTCAGGCAGGAAACAATGGAGTGCCAGCGGGAAATGATGTAACATTTCATGCAGGAGGGAAGGGACTAGGATTTGCAAGATTTACAAGAACATCGGCAACTATATTTCAAGCATTAAGGGGAAACGCACCAGCTACAACAAGAGTAACAGATTTTACTATTTGCGCATGGGTAAATATTCCAATCACGGAAACCGTTGGATGGATAATACATAACGGCGATGCTACCATTGCGAGTAATTTTGAAAACAATGGATGGAGCCTTGGTTACGGAACAGCAGGTTCACCAACCACGTATGGAAAATTAAGAGCAGAAGCAAACGCAGTTAGCACGCCCGCCGAAAATGGTTTAATCAACTTAGGGACTTGGGTTTTTGTGCTAATGACAGTAACCGCAGGGAATTTATGGACGTTATATATTAACGGCGTATCCGTAGCTTCTGGGGCAGGAGGTGCAACACGAACACCAACAGCCAATATTGAATTTGGAATTTCTAGTTTATGGCCTGCCCTTTATGGAAGTCAAACTCCATTAAATGGAGATGTACAAGAATCTGGCGTATGGAATAAAGTTACATCAGCACAAGAAATTAGCGACTTATATAATAGTGGAATAGGTCAAACAAAAGTTACTCTTACCGCAAGCGCAGGAGCAAACGGAGCAATTTCTACACCGGGAAGCACTATCCTTGCTTATGGAGCAAATCAAACATTTACCATTACTCCAGATTCAGGATATATCGTTTCAAATGTATTTGTTGATGGAATATCAGTAGGAGCCGTATCAAGTTATACCTTTACAAACATTATAAGCAATCATACTATTATAGCGACATTTGAAGCATTTGTTCCAATTATAACGGGCAGCCAAAATGGAAGTCAACTTATAATTTCTTGGGATGCAGTATCAAATGCAAAAAATTATCAACTTGAAAGAAAAACTCCAAGCGGTGACAATTATGAAGTTATCGCAACTATCTTTGATACAACATATACCGATAATCAAATATTTTCAAACACAACTTATAATTATAGATTAAAATCCATTGCCTTACCAGGATATACAAATAGTGGTTATTCTTATCTAAATATCAGAACAACAAATTTTGATGGACAACCTCAAGCATCATTGTTACAATCGCAGGAACAACCTTTATCAAACAGTGTGAGATTTGGAGATCAACAGGCATTCAACGAATTCTATTTTGGACAACCAGAGGGATCATTCAAAACACTTGAAAAATATTTACCGAGATTTATAAAATGACAATTCGAGATGCAATATTAGGTGCAATATCCGATACCATTGAAAAACTCAGAGATGGACTTGCAGATTTACTGTTAGCAAAACGAGAGGGTAAAGGAGGATTTATATTTAATGATGAACAAAGCGTATTTATTTCTGGAAATGAAACGGGAATAGCACCAGACAGCATTATTACGATTGAACAAAATAGTTTAACCATTCAAGCGCACAGAGGAACCAACGCTGGAATATACGATGACATTAAAAGATTATGTCATACGGATAACGTACAATTAACATTACACGATCAATTAGAAAGCGGATGGATACTTGGAGTAACAAGTCCAGGATTTGATGAAACAGGAAACTATGCACCAGAACTTTCCCTCACTTATCTTAATCTAGATAATATGTTGGATATTATTACGGAGAACCAGAGTATCAGAACGGATGACGAAGTGAAAAATATAATTTCAAAATACTTTATTCCATTAAAATTCAATAAGAGATTTTTCGTTAATCCAATAGACGGCATTGGATACGGAGGAATAGGGGTCACGCCAGCCGGAGGAATTGGAGCAATAACGCCATGAGACAAATAATCTTGATTTTATTTACAATCTTTTTTGCAACGGCAGAAATGTATTCACAGGCCAATATCCAGTACACGACTAATTTCAATTTCAGGACTATCAAGCGAGGGTATACAGGTGACTGGATAGGATCTCAAACTGATACAACAACTAATCAAGGGCTAAACTATAATGCGCTTAGAAGTGAAGGATTGTTTAGCAAAATATTTACAGCAAGTTATTCTTTCCAACAGTCATTCAAAGATTCAATGAGAGCCGCCGATAGTGCAAGCGGAGCATTTGTAACAATAACGGGAACCCAAACAAATATTACTGGACAAAAAAGATTCTCAAATGTAGCCAATGATTTTTTTGGAGATACGGCATCATTCACAGTTTTGCTTGGAAGCGGATCGGGAATAACTGGAGTATTAAAACCATCCGATAGCACATTGCAACGGACATTCAGCAATCTCAGTTATCTTAAAAACGCAGATTCAACATCGCAAAGAAGTTTTTCAGATTTGAAATATGCAATCAAATCAAGCGCAAATACATTTTTACTCCTTCAAACACTGGACTCATTAAAAGTTAATGGTACTATATACGGTATAGGATTGTCAACCGACTCTACAACAGTTTCTACAGGAGGCTTTTATTACAGAGCAGACGATGGAATTATTAGACGAAAATATTAAATCGGAGCTTTTATGCCAAAGAAAAAATATTTAGAAAATACAATTAAATTTGAAAGTCTTGGAGAGGCCGTAAATTATCAAGCGGCGATTGTTAAGTTTTTTGATGCACCCCCATACAAATGGTATTTTCGGTTACTTCTTACAACAGTTCTAACAGGACTTACAATAGGAATAAGAACTTGCAGCATGCAAGAAAAAGTAAATATAAAAGAAATACTCCCAACAAGTGCTATTGAATATCCATTCTCACTAATTGCACAATCTAAACAACAAGAGTTGTTTAAGATTGATAAAGATGGGAATATGTTTGGATGGGGAAATTGGATAGGGAGAAACGATCAGAATTTCCTTATTTATAAAATTGAAGGTAAAGAAGAAATAATTATTATAGATAAAAGAAAAAATAAAATTCATTTAATGGACACGCCTGAATCTATTCGATAGAAAGAAATTATCATGAGCCGTTCACTGTATACCCAAGGACAATTTATAACGCCAAAGAATTTATTTTTTGGCGAAACACTTCTCTATGATTCATTCTCGGCACTTTTTGAAAGAATGATATCGCAGTTTGGCATTCTTTTAACAAGACAAGCCGGGGGGACATATAGCAATAACGCATTAGTCAGCGATAATGCTGGGACATCAATTGACATTCAAGCATTTGAAGCAATTATAAAAGATGCAGATGGAATTGTCAAACAAGTAAAGGAAACAGGTATTGTAAATATTGACATGAGCAACATTCTTACATACCCAAACAATACTTATAACATTCTATTGCAAAAGAAAACCATTTACACAGAAAGCGGAACAATAACATTTACATATGGAAGCAATCAAGTAGTAGGAGTAGGGACATTCTTTACAAAAAATCTTGATAAGTTTATGAATCTTATCATTGATTCTAGTATAAGTGGAAACAATAATAAATATGCAGTCTTATCAGTAGAAGATGATACCCACCTTACATTGCAACAAATATTTACAGGCACAACAGAAGGATCGTTACAATATGCTGTAGGAGGAAGATTTCCAGATGCAGCATACGTTCCAGCAACGATTGCTGATTATCGTATCTATCAATATGATTCTTACGAAATAGTTATTACAACCAATGCACCAGCGACAGGACAATATCGAATTGCAACAGTAGTTAAAGCCGGGGGAGTGCTTACTACGGTTACAGATAAACGAACAGCAGATGGTAATTATGTAAAATTTTCACCTACAGATATTTCAGGAGCACAAATCTCAAGTGGAACGGTTGAAGTAGCACGATTGCCAGTAGCTAACGGAGCGACCAGTGCTGGAATTGTATCAATAACAACGCAAATATTTTCAGGAGACAAACATTTTCTTGATCTTGTTACAACAGAAGTAGCTGGCGCAGTGGGAACAAGAGTGAGAGGTTTCGGAGTGCATGGCGATGGATGGTACCCATTTTTTACAATAGGAGACCCAGTTGCAAACAAGATGTGGGATATAGGATACGATAATTCTTTCAAGTTATATTTTGCAACCAACAACGGCGCGGTTCAAACCGATCTTGTTATCTTTTCGGCAAGCGATGTTACTATTAAAAAACCGTTACACTTAGGAAGCCCATCGGCTGTAAACGGCGAAATTGTATTTTATAATGATACTAGTAATTATACAACGACATTATCTACCAGCGTAGCACCAAGCGACTTATCAATTGCGCTACCAGCTATATCGGGAACAATTGCACTTATAGGTGCTAGTCAAGATTTTCTAGTAAACGACCTTGTAGCAACATCTGTAACTACAATAACGCTTGTAGCAACAAATTTTAATTTAGTGACGGTAAATGTAGGAGTTGCTTCAACAAATAATGGTTCGCTAGTAATTTTTAATAATCTCAATGCGTTTAAGACAACAATCGTTTCTTCAACAACTGTTTCCGATAAAGTAATAACCTTTCCAGATTTAACTGGCAATGTAGTGGTTTCTTTTTCATATTTTGGAGTGCAAGTAGCACGCAACCAATCTTTTCAGGGAACAGATTTATTGATTGCGGGAATTGCTGGAAGTCTTACAGATGGCGAATTAGTAATGTATAAAGGTGGAGAAACAGTTCCAACCAACATTAAAACATCAGCAACAGGTTCAAATAAAGTAATAACCTTTCCAAACCTGACTGGAACGGTAGTAGTAGCATCGGCAGTGAACGTAGTTTCTCCAACAGCACCTAATAGAACTCTTACTATTGATATTGGGGGAACAGCTTATTATATTGCGGCCAAGACAACCAACGATTAATACAAATTCACAAACCATAGGAGCCACATCATGCACACAATCACAGTTCCAGAGATAAAAACAAAGATAAGAACACTTGCAGAAGATGGAGTACCGATAGATACACCATTTTTTTACGCAACGCTAAAAATGATTCTTAATAAAGCGATGCAAAACATGAGGGGAACGGACGTAATAGATTTTGCTGAAGATATTTACAAGCCATTAAAACAAGTTTTTGAAACAGAGCCAGCAACTTTTACTATTGACAAAGATAAACACTTCAATGCAATTAAAAAACTTGTTGAAGAAAATCAACAATGGCACACAAACCAGCCAGGAGAAGATATACCTACATTTATCAATGCATTTAAAACCGCAGTGAGATCCTAATGGAACCAAAACTAAAAGCCACATTTCAAAAATGTTTACTAATTACAGGAGCATTTGAAGGAGCACGATACGGAGGCAGTGTAGGGAATTTTGATGGAGCCGGGATGTCATTTGGTATCCTGCAGTGGAATTTAGCACAAGGAACATTGCAGCCATTATTTTCAGAGATGTATTCCAGTGATCCAACCCGATTTGATGAAATAGCAAAAGACAAGTCTGGGGAAATAATGACCATGGCATTAGCGTACGACCGGGAAACGATCCAAAACTTTGTGAATAAAGTTACCACGGGAAAAGAATTTATTCCATCAAAACCATCCAAGAAATTTTATTCCGGGAAAGTAAATATCCTTCCAGAGTGGAAAGAAGTATTTGCAAACCTTGGGAATGGATTCAAAAACATACAGGATGATGCAACAGAACATTATTTTAATGATGCACTCAAAATATGCAAACTCTTTAATCTGAAAACAGAACGATCAATAGCATTTGCATTTGACCAGTCAGTGCAGAGAGGCAGAGGGAGCATATCCGATGAGTATCAACAATATAAAGAACAGGCAAAAGAATTCATTACTGAAAAAGGAGTATTACAATTTATCCTTGACAACGACTTACCAGATTTTTCCGAGCGTTGGAGGGACGATGTTAGAAACCGCCGAGCAACAATTATCAACGGGACTGGAACGGTTCACGGAACCAGTTACGATTTAACAAAATTCTATGGATTATCAGATGCAATAATACTTACCTAAAATCCCCGAAATTTAATCCCGCCACCGCCAATATGCGCCCTAACCAAGCGCATATTTTATTTCTAAAATAGGACTTGACAATAAATAAGATAATTGGCTATATTACTTCCAGACAGAAGCAATATCTAACCACAAATAAACAGGAGAAGGTTATGAGAAAAATACGATACACATTATCGTTTATCTTTGCAGTAACAGCAGTAGGATCAGCATACTTGCTATCTATTAACGGACAAGCCGAGAATGCAATGGGGATGGGAATAATATTTGCATTTTTTTCAGTGATTGTAATCCCAGATTCAAAAGTGAAAGTATGAAATATTTGGTAGAATATTATGATGACCAAAGCCGTTTCAGAACAACAGAGATAGATGCAAAAAGTGAAGCACATATTCCTTTTGCATTAAAGAAAGCTGGACGGAAGATAAACAAAGTATCCAAGACAGTATTGATAGGGGAAAGCGCATCGAAAACCCAGACAGAATTAACGCTTGCAACTAAGTAAAAAGTTTTGCAATATAGCCAAACACAACGACAGTATTTATAGGAAAATAGTATGAAATCCCTCAAGAAAGTGTACGACTACCTTACAAACACAAATATCATTATCACATTTCATCCCAAAGCAAAAAAACCAGAACCGCCACAACTCGGACGGCAACAATCAAAAATTGAATTCCCATTAGCATTTAGATTGTATGATTTATTAGTACGATTGCAAAACTATTGGGAAGTATTTAGAGAAAAACATATCTATACTACAGACCAATCCGTAATTTATAACTGGAAAAAAACTATCCAACAACAGAAGGGAGAATTTGAAAACAATGTTAGAGATATTTGAAAAAGAAATAAAAAAGGTAACCTATAAAAAAATTGAACACGGCAATTATGTTGTCACGGTAACATTTGTCGATGATACAACACACACCGAACAGTTTACGGGATCAAAGAGCGCAAAACAATATTTCAAAGAACAAAAATCCAACATACACACATAACAGAAGGAGACACACAATGCCAGAGAACACCAGCGTAGTAGCAAGCCTTACCAGTCAATTCCCGCCCGACAAATACAATTTATTGTATCCGAGCGAAAGTCTTTTGGAAATTTCACCATTGCAAAAGATCAGTCACGAAATTGTAAGGATCGATCCAAACCCGGCAAACCAAGAAGTATTCAAAATTGGAAGCCTGAAAGTAGGAGCCAATTGGGTAGATAAACTTTCACTTGCAAAACCAGCACTGCAAAAAATCAGCCATGCGGCAGGTATCCATCCAGATACCAATCCAAGTCAGACTGGAAAAGTTCAAACCAACGATCCGAATATTATTACATATCGATGGACGGGAGCACTTCAAAAACCAGACGGTTCATGGTTACTTGCAACCGATACATACACTCTGGACTTGGAAGCCCGAAAACAGAAAAAACAATTTGATCTTGAGAACCTTGTCAAGTCTGGGAAAGCAACACGCAAAGAAGGGGACAATGATATTCCGTATGTATTTGGAACACCAGAGGCCACGGATTACATTTCATTTGAATTACGAAAGTATATGATTGAACTTTCTCAATTCAAAGAGAACCGAGCCGAAACCGGAGCGCAATTGCGAGGAGTAAGAGCATTGCTAGGGATTAAGCCTTGGTATCTTGCAGCCGAATTGAAAAAACCATTTGTATTGGTAAAAGTTTCATTGAAAATTGAATTTCTACTTTCCAATGACAAAGTTAAAGAAGCATTGCTTCTCAATGCAGCACAGGGAGCGACCAGCGTATTTGGTCATGGAGGACGTTTCCTTGAAAGCAAACCACAGTCTCTATTGGTAAGCACGCCCGTTGAAATTATTTCAACAACAAAACCAGGAGAGGAAAGCGAGCGAATATTATCCGAAGAAGAAATAAAGAACGCACAAAAAGATGAAGAAGACCGGATAAAAATTGAAACACAGCAACCAGAACAAATCCAATCACAACAGGAAACAAAAAAAGTAGAACGTTCAGCAGAATCAATTGCGGCCGAGCAAACGGAATTCATTGCTTCATGGGCAAAGCAACCCACAGAGGAAAGACTTGCCCGGATTAAGACGTTGATTGCAAAGAAAAAATTTGTTCCAAAAGAATTTAATGCTCAGGGACAAAAAGTTGCAACGCCAGAACAAATGACACCGGATCAGCAATCTCTATATATATGGAGATTAACCGAACTTCCAGACCCGGTAGAAGAAACAACTTTTGCAATGCCAATGGAATAATAACTTCACAATCACTAACAAAAGGAACGACATGATGAAAAGAATAGCAGTAGCTTTAGTTATCGCATTATCTTTGTTATTTGCGGGAGATAAAGATAAGGACAAAAAAGAAAAACCCGCACAGGTATGGATCAAAAAGGCAGACAAGAAAAAGGAATTTGAATCACAGGCAAAAGAAGTCCAAGCAAAAAAACAAGAGGCACTTGATTTCGTAAAAAAAATGGACGATGCTATGTTAATCTTGCAGGGGAAATATTCTGTATATGATGACCCATTAATGCCAGATTCTATTCCAGCAAAACCCGATACTACAATAAAAAAATAAATTCCGGGATTGCACCCGGCCAGATCGAAAGACCCGCAATAATACGGGGATGTTCGAAGGGACACTCAAATACCCTTTCAACATCAAAATATCTAAAGAAATCGCTTACAGCCCAGAAAGGAGAGTAACAGCAGGTACGCATCACGGGTAAAGTCAAAACGGCTAATAGATAAGACTTGCTATCTTATCCAATGTTACTGCGAGTGTAACAGGCTTATCCAAATAGATGCAATGGTTCAAATATAAAATCTTAGTCAGTGCGACTTTAAGAAAGTAATAAGCGAATCAACGAGGAGAACCGAAGGTAACGGACAACTCCAAACCTAAACTAAACTATTACAAAGAATAAAAGAAGATCGGTAACTGAAGAATTCGTATTAGCACTATTAATTCAAACTTGCGTATTATGTGAATGATTAACGGTAAAAAAATAAAGGGGAGTGTTTGCCGTGCTCCCCACGCAAGGTTTAATAGTCACATAGCACAACGGTAATGCAATCCCCTTTGGAGGGATTTATTCAGGTTCGATTCCTGATGTGACTGCAAATCCACACACAGAAAACAGGAGAAAACACAATGCTAACCATCCACAAATACCCGATTATAATTCAAGACTGCCAACAACTTCACTTACCAGATAAATCAAAAGTTTTAACAGTTCAAATGCAAAACGGAAATCCATTCATTTGGATACTTTGCGATCCAGAGCAACCGACCAAGCCAAGAACATTTTTAATTTACGGCACAGGACATCCGATACATCACATTGCAGATAAGCATTACATCGGAACATTTCAAACAATGGATGGAAATTCAAATCATCTTTTTGAAGAAATTATTTGACAATGTATAATATTTTATTCATTTTACATCCGTAAACAATGCTGAATACGATCAAAACAAAACTTTCCTTTATTCATCTTCTCCGAGAGGAGAAAACCCTTTGATCGGGGTTCAGCGATGAGTAAAGGAATTTTTATTTTACGGGGTAGTTATGAAAAAGATTGCGCTTGGAGGAAAGAACGGTGAAGGAAAGTTTGCATTAGTTGACGATGAAGACTTTGAAGAACTCAATAAATACAAATGGTATTGCGATGCACATGGTTATGCCAGACGAGATATATGGATCAGTAAAAAAGGAAACAAGCCAGTTTTAATGCACAAGTATTTATTAAATGTAGAAAAAGGTTATCAAGTGGATCATAAAAATACTATTCGCCTTGACAATCAAAAATCAAATCTTAGGAAAGCAACCCTTCAACAGAACAGAAGAAATAAAACAGTACAAAAGAATTCAAAGACACAACTCAAGGGAGTTACCCTTTTTCAAAATGGAAAATTTAGAGCATATATTAATATCAATTCAAAACAAATACACTTAGGATATTTTATTGAATCAATTGATGCAGCACACGCATATAACGAAGCAGCAATAAACCATCATGGTGAATTCGCTAATATAAATAAATTATAGGAGTTAAAATGTTTACCCTTATTCATAGTGCCGATTGGCATTGCGATCCAGAAAAATACGAGGATGTAAAGACGGCAACTGATGCAATCATTAAATCACTTCAAGAAAAGAAACCAAACGCACACGTTATAGCCGGAGACATTTGGAATAAACGCCAAGTCTTAAATCAAGATTCAGCAGTCAAACAAGCCAGAGACGCATTTATCGCATGTGCAAACGAAGCACCAACAATTCTTATAAAAGGGAATAACCACCACGACAATGATGGATCGTTAGAAGTATTCCGAAATCTTGATACAAAATTCCCAACGTTTGTAACGGAAACGATTGATAGCATTATTCTTACCAAGAGGATAATGACTGATGAATTATCCTTTGTTCCAGCAACAGCACAATATGATGGACTGTATGATCCCCAAGCAATTTTTCATTTGCTTTCATATCCCGAAAAAGGATGGTTTCTGAAAGACAAAGAAGGACTTTCCACCGATGAAACAAACTCATTGATATTAGATGAACTCAAAAAAATCTTTATCGGATTTGCAGCAATCAACACCGGACTAAACATTCCAAAGATATTAGTATTTCACGGGAATGTTGCAGGATCAAAATTGTCAAACGGTCAACTGTTATTTGGACAAGAAGTTTTCATTCCGAAAGAATTTATTGAACTTGCTCAATGTGATTATGTTGCAGGAGGACATATCCATAAATCCCAAGAATATTATTCAGGATCAATCTTCCACGTCAATCATGGGGAGACAGAGAAAAAACAAATTAACTACGTTGAAATTGATAACGGTAAAACAACAATGCAACCGATTTACCTTCCCTCAATTCCGTTATCACAACATAACGCATTATACGACCAAGTATCAGGAGAAATCTTTGACGCAGACGGTCAGGGAGAACTATTCGACACCGAACCAGACTGGATAGGAGCAAAGTTACGAGTAAGGATCTCATTAACCGCCGAGCAAAGCCTAGTAGTATCCGATGAAATGATACAGGCAAAGTATCCAGGAGCATTTGAATATAAAATAGAACGGATCATTGAGACTACGGATGAAGTCCGATCCGAAGCAATTATCACAGCAACAAAATTGCGAGACAAAGTAGAAATCTGGGGGGAAGCAAAGTCAGTTGAAACCAATGAAGAAATACTTCTATTGGCAGACGAAGTTGAACAGGCAGTAGTAACAGAGGGATAAATCAATGACTACTATTACAATAACAGTCAAAACGGAACAAGGCGGAGCATCGATTGAACGGACAATATCAACAACTCAAAACGTTGATATGAATGAAGTACGTCTCAATGAAGCAATTCAAAATCTTTTTGCACAATTAAAAGTTGCAAGGGATAAACAAAAATAATTATATTCAACTACACAGAAAACAGGAGCCAAACACATGATACCGCAAAGTCTTAAACTTGTAGGAAGCGTACACATCAAATCAGGACTAAACGTTGATACCCTCACAATTGATTTTACAAAATTCCAACCCGGATTAATCGCATTTATCGGGGACAATGGAGCCGGTAAGACCACAATCATTGAACACGCAACACCATTCCCGCAAATGGCAAGTTATCAAAGCCGTAAATACTCGGATCATTTCTTCCTAAAGAATAGTGAAAAAGATTTTCGATGGATATATAATGGCATTCATTATCGATCATACTTTCAGATTGATGGAGTAACCGGGAAAGCAAAATATTTTCTTTACAAGGAAGATATTCCAGTAAATCAGGATGGGGGATTATCTAGTTATGTTGAACAGGTAGAAAAAATAATCGGGAGCGCAGACTTATTTTTTAAGTCTCAATTCACAGCACAGAAAGCTACAAACATAGGTTCATTGGAACCATCGGAAAGAAAACAAATATTTATGGAAATATTATCCATAGATAAATATGAAAAATATCACAAATACATAAAAGAGAAAACAGATGGAATTGAAAAAGACCTTGAAAAATCCCGCAATGAATTAGCATTATATTCCGATGAGTTATCTAATCTCGAAACACTGAAAACAGAACTGCAAACAGTTACGCAAGAATTAAACAAACTGCAGTTATCCCAAGGCTTAGATGAAGCATCGTTAAGGGTAAAAGAGAAAGAAAAGATTGAACTGGAATTCAAACTTGCAGAACTCAATACAAATCTTGAATTGCTGAAAAAGGAGGAGGCAAAACTATTTGAGAAGGAAACCAACACTCTTTTGCCGTTACGGGGGAAACACCGATCAAAAATTGCATCACTGCAGACACAGCAAGAGGAACTTGAAAAGACAAAAGCCGAACACAATCTTATCCTTGCCCGGAAAGATGAACTATTGCTTCAAATAAAAAACAGAACCACGGAAATAAACAACCTTCAGCTGGCTATTACTGGGCAAGACAATATCATTGCAGATCGTTCATTACTGGAAAAAGAAATTGCCGACCTTACCACCAAGCAAATTGATACAAAGAACCGCTATGAAGCGGAAATCCAACGATTGACTACTAAATTATCGGAGATTAATCCAAAACTTGACCGGACACAGAAGATCATTGACAATAAAGAGGAGATTAATACCACCAAAGCGAAATTAGATGGACTCAGGGATCAGGAGAAGGTTCATTCAGAGAACAAGGACTTGTTCTATCAAAAGTCAAACCTTGTCCAAAAAGCAACGGAGAAGTACAATAGCGAATTGAACATTTGGACAAAAAAGCAAAACGAAATTGAAACGCGGTTAATATCATTCCGGCACGATTATATTTCTTTCAACGATAGAATTCAAAATGAGCGTAACTCGTTAAAGAAAGAAATTGAACTATACACAGCATCGGCATCATTAATAGATCAAAAACCTGAGAACGATCCACCAGAGATGTATTCAATCTGCAAACTTTTGACATCGGCATTGGATGCAAAAAAGAAAGTTGATGAATTAGAAATAAAACTTTCTGCATTGATGGACACAGAACATCCATCATTAAAAACATTATCGGATGTTCAAAAAAGAATTGACGAAACTACACAGAGCCTTGTAATTCATAATGATGCAAAGCCATCCCGTGAAACAATCACAGCACTTGAAACTGAAACCCAGAACATTGGATATGATATGATTGTACACAAACGAGTGCAATCAGAAATAACAGCACTGGAAACCGCGCAATGGGAAAAACTCTTTAATGAATTGACGGCAACCGAAGAAACACACAAAACATTGACCGCCGATAAAAAGGAATGTGATCAGTTATTGGAAGCGCAGAAATCCGAACTCTCCAAAGAACAGCAATGGTACACCACAGCAATTGCAGAACGGCAAACTAAACTCAATGGCATTCCAGAGGCAGAGAGTGCCGATCAAATCCGGGAAAAGATTGCACAAAAAGAATCAGATAACCAACGGGATAACAATGCAATCGTTACCGCCGAGACCACAATCAAAAATATCGATCCTCAGTTGATACAAATATCGAAAGACCGAGGGATAGAGTTATTGCATTTTACGGAGGAAGAAAGTAAATTACTCCACGAAATAGAAACGATTAAATCAGAAATAGAAATCCTTACTGCATCCAAGCAAGATATTATCACTATTGATACAAAAATCAATACTTGCACGAAAGAAATTGAACGCATCACAGCATTAGTTGCAGATCAAAAGACACAGATTGACCGATTGACAGAGACCAAAACACTCACAAACAGTAAAATAATATCTGCAGAACAAATGAAACAGAAGTCAGATACAATCCAGGCATTGATTGATACCAATCTCAAAAAACTATCCAACTGGAATATCTTAAAGGATGCATGTAGTAACAACGGCATCCCACAGATCGAAATTGACGCAGCCGCCCCCGGAGTATCACAAATTGTAAACCAAGAATTATCGGAAACATTTGGGAATGAATTCAAAGTCAGATTCATAACCTTGGAGCCATACGCCGATGAAAAAAAAGGAATGAAAGAAGTCTTTGAAATAATGATCCAGCAAAATGGAATGGAAGAACGAAAGATAAAAGACTTCTCAGGAGGACAGGCAGTTTGGATCAACAGAAGCATTGCTGATGCACTTGCTATTTATGCAATGCGAAAAGAAGGGAAGCATAGTCAAACGAATTTCTTAGACGAAAGTGATGGAGCACTAGACCCAGAAAACAAGCAACGTTATTTTCAAATGCTTCATAATGCATTTAAGAATGGGAACCGTTACTACACTATTCTTATAACGCACGATCAAAATATCCAGTCTCAGATTCAGCAAAGAATAAAATTCAACAAGGGAAATTCCACAACACCAATAGAATATCATTTATAGGAGAAATATGTCAATACCAAACACTAAAAATATGGATAAAGCAAAAGAACAACTTGACTCCATGATTGATGCATCAAAACAAACAATTGAAAAACTTGAAAAAGAACTTAAAGACCAATACGATGAATGGGGGCACATTGCAATAAACCCGGTAGCTACACCAGCGGGAAAACAAAGGTTATGGATAAAGCTCACAGACACCCGATTAAATATTTTGGAAGCCAAGGAACGATTAAGCCAACAGATTAATGCAGCAACATTCCTTGTTCTACAGGAGCACGGAGTAGCAATCCATAATCTTACATCAATTCTTTTGAATGCAAACACAAAAATTGAACACTGATGCAGATCATTGGAAACGTAAATGATAAAGGTGAAATCGTTTTATCTCGGAAGCGATTGCAGGAAGCCGGATTAATATTCAAGGGCAAAAAGATCCTTGTCGATATAGATATATTCCAGCCAAAGAAAACAAAAGCGCAATTGGGATATTTTCACAAAGGTATTATAGGGACACTTCATGACGTAACCGGTATAGCAAAGAATAAACTAAGGAACTATTTTAATATGAAATTTCTTCCCGAGGAGGCAGTCAATCCGAAGACTGGAGAATTTACAACAGTTCCAGGATCAACAGCAAGATTAAAGAAACTTGAATACTCAGAATTTATTAGCAATGTATATCTTGATTGTTTAGAGATGGGATTCCATCAAATTAAAACCCCAGAAGAATATTGGGATAGCATCGAAACAAAACCAGAGGAACCAACAGGCACACTATGAAAGCACAACATCCCATAACAATGGAAATTCTCAATCAACATTTAGTTGCATTGGGAAAAACAGGATCAGGCAAGTCATCCGTGATGAGAGTAATCATTGAACAACTCTTAGATGCAAAGAAAAGAGTGTGCATTATAGATATTAAAGGAGACTGGTACGGATTAAAGTTAGGAGCTGATGGGAAAAGTCCCGGTTATGAAATAATCACCTTTGGAGATTTCAAAAATCCAGATGCAACCGACATCCATATCAACGAGAACCATGGAGCCGAGATTGCAAAACTTATTGTCAACGGGAACCGACCTTGTATTATCGGATTCCGGGGATGGATGCCAAGCAAGGTTCATAAGTTTTGGATTGACTTCATATCAACACTTTACAACGGGAATAAATCCCCGTTATGGTTAGGCATTGATGAAGTGCATAACTATACCCCAAAAGGGAAAGTGCTCAGTCCAGAAATAGGTAATAGCATTTATTGGACAAATAAACTTGCCACAGAGGGACGAGGGATAGGATTACGCTTGATTTCAGCAAGTCAGAGGCCACAAAAAGTTCACAATGATTTTTTAGCAAATTGCGAAACACTTGTAGCAATGAGAGTAACACATCCATCAGATAAAGAAGCATTTCACGAATGGTTAAAAGAATACTCCGATGATAACGCCAGGGGGAACTTAGTTTTAGATTCAGTATCTAAAATGAAAACTGGGGAGGCATTTGTCTGGAGCCCAGAGGCAGGACTATTTGAAAGATTAAAATTCCCAATGTTCAAAACGTATGATTCATTTGCTTCACCAAAAGAGGGCAAACAGCGATCATTAAAAGGATGGGCTTCAGTAAACCTTGAAGAAGTCCAAGCATCACTATCCAAGGTCATTGAAGAAAGCAAGGAGAACGATCCGAAGGAACTTAAAAAGAGAATTCGAGAACTTGAACTCTCTATCAAAAAAATTCAACAAGATAAAATTCCTACTCACAATTTTGATGAGAGTAAAAAACAAGATGAGTATTTTCAGAAAAAAGTTGCTGAAATTACATATCACTACGAACAGCAATACAATAAATTCAGTAAGGAAGTATCTTTAATTAAAAATGCAATCTTAAAAAACACCGGAAGCATTAAACAAGCGGTGCAGGCACTTGAGGAAATAAATATTCCAAACGGATCGTTGCAAGACGAATTCAAAGATTATGGAAAGAACTTTATTCAAATTAACAAACGACCAGCATTAGCACCAACACCACAACAACCAGTTATAAGATTAGAACAGCATCAAGCAACCATTGATACCTCAGATGATAAACTTGTAGCCGGAGCATTACGAATGTTGTCAGCAGTTACAACAATTCAAACTGGATTAACAATGCACCAGGTAAAGGTATTGGGAAATATATCCGATCCCAGCACATTTAGTCGTTACAAATCAATACTTGGAATAAAAGGATATTGGAGAGAAGACAATAGAAAATTCTATCCAACCAACAAAGGATTATTATATATTTCAAGTTGTGGAATGGAAGAAACACCAATTGACACCAGTAAAATTGTAGAGTTATGGATGGGAAACCTTGTTGATGGAGCGCGGAGAATGTTGAAAGTATTAATCAGTTATGAAGGTAGTTTCATTAGCGCAGAAAAATTAATGCAAGAAGCAAATATCAACGATCCGAGTACATACAGCCGGTATAAATCAATGCTCACTACTACACATCTTGCAATAGTCAATGGTAGAGAGATTGCAGCAAACAAAGAAACTCTATTTTTATGAATTATTGTGATCATATAAATCTTACAAAGCAATCAGGAATTTATAAAATAATCTGTTTGGTGAATGGGAAAATATACATTGGCAGTGCCAAAAATATAAAAGAGCGATTCAAACTCCATTTAATATACTTGAACAAAAACAAACATAAAAATTCTCATCTTCAGTATGCTTTTAATCTTTACGGAGAGAAAAATTTCATCTTTACTATAATTGAATTTGTAAATATTGAGAACTTAATTGAACGAGAACAATATTGGTTAGATGCTACAAAATGTTATGATCGAACCATAGGATTCAATATTTGTTTGAAAGCTAATAGTAGTTTAGGAGTAAAAAGAACACCAGAGTTTAAAGAGAAAATTAGACTTCAAAATCTTAATAGAGATAAGGAAACAAAGGAACGAACTATTGCCGCCGTCAAAAAAGCGAACACGGGAAGAAAAGGATGGAACCGGGGAATAAAAATGTGGGAAACAAGAACCCATCCAAGAGGAGGATTAGGGAAGAAATATCCGAATAGAATTTTGACACCCGAAGGTTATAAAAAAAGATGTATTGCTAATAGACGTGACAGAGGTGAAAAATATAAAGAACTTAGAAGATTAATTAAATCAAAAACGCACTATTTCATAACTCCTGATGGTAAAGAGATAGTAATATTCAATCTTAAATTATTTTGTGCCGAGAATAACCTTAATCAAGGACATATGAATCAAGTATCAATCGGAAACGAACCTATTCATAAAGGATGGACAAAAAATAAAAATTATGCGCTTTCTCCACCATTATTAAAACAAGCGTAATTTATAGGTACAATCAATCAAATTTAAGCCACGTTGAACAAAACTATGGAAATTGATAATCAACACACAGAAAACCAACGAATAAACGTTTTTAACCTATTTGTAGGATCATTTTTACCAAATTGGTTGCAACGGCGCAAAGAAATTAGTGATGTATCAAAAATTTTATACTCTCGATTATGTCAATATGCCGGAGTAGATGGAGAATGTTTTCCACAACAGGAAACCCTTGCAGACGATATAGGAACGAGTGTTAGAACAATTAAATTAAGGATACAGGAATTAGTAAAATTAAGGCTTATTGAGGTTAAGCAAAACGGATTAAATAAGCCAAATAATTACTATTTTTTGAAACACGAATGGATGTTTGAAAATCCAAAAGATACAAAAATAAAAAATTCGGAAGTGCTAAAAATGGCACTTCCAGAAGTGCTAAATAATGTAACTGATAATACTAAAAGTGGCACTTCTAAGAGTGCTAAAAATGGCACTTCCCTCAATAAAGAGAATCAATTAAGAGAATCAATTAAGAAAGTCTTTGCAGACGATTCTTTAGAAATTAGAATTAGTAAATATTTATTTAAGAATATTCAGGTGAATTATCCAAAAGCCAGAGAACCGGATTTCCAAAAATGGGCAGAACATGTTGACTACATGCTCAGGCTTGATAAAATAACCGAAAAAGAAATAGCCGATGTAATCCAATGGATACAAATCTACAGGGGAGGGAATGGGTTTACCTGGAAAGCAAATATATTATCGACAAAAACACTGAGAGAAAAATTTCCAACAATGAAAATACAGATGGAGACAAAAGGAAATGGGAAATCAAATAATACTAAAGCCGGAGGATCAACTACAATTGGAGACCTTCAAGAAACGTTTAGACAAACTCCAATCCGTCAGTCCTGAAGATACATTCCGGTATGCAGCGATCCTTGAAATTGTAAAGCACGTTGAAAACAAAAAGCAAATACATCTTTCAAACGATGAAAGAATAGCATTAGCAATATCACTTCTTAACGAGCCGGAGACGTTAGATCAAATAACAGACCGAGCAGAAATTCTCATTCGATCAACAGATTATTCACGGATACCATTTGACGTATGGCTTAACACGAAACGGATGTATACCGAAGAAGAACTAAATTTAAAAGTATACCAAACCATTGAGAACCACAAAAAACGAATTCAAGAAGCAAAGACCGCGAACATCAATGAACACATCCTTAATGAAGAATTACTCATATCCGAACAACATATTTACGGACAGCGCATCGATAATATTAAGGAACGAGCAAGAGTAAAGCTCAGGGAACGGTTAAAGAAAGCCGAGCGATTTATAAAGACTGCACCAGACGAAGTACAAGAGCAATTGCTAAAAATACTTGCGGAAAGGAATTTACTCACGAATGAAGACCCGCATTGGAAAACAATCATTCGATTATTTGTACCGCATATTTTGATTGAAACTGAAAAAATAATGAAAGAAAACAATGTCAAATAAATTCAAAGACCCAATCCAACAACTACTTTGGAACTTATTGGAAGAAAAAGTAGAGGTGTATGGAAAATCAAAGATACACACGGTTCTAAAAGAGTTTCTTAAAAAAGATAAAGCCGATCGTACACCGAAGATTGAACATGAAGACCTTTCAGCACTAGAGAAGGAAGCCGACAGCGTATTTGCAAAAAAGATAATTAAAAGGGACAAGGTTTGTGTAACTTGCAAGACCGATAAGAAATTGACATGCTCCCATTTCTTCAAACGCGGACGGCAGTTGATACGATTCGATGAGCAGAATTGTAATTGCCAGTGTGAAAGTTGTAATAGTCTTCACAATGATAATAAAGAACCATATACAACTTGGATGCGATTAACTTACGGACAGGAAGTTATAGACGATCTTGAAATGAAGTCCAGACAATTAAAATCTTGGACTGCAGATGAATATAGGGCAATCATTGCAAAGTATAGCATATCAAAAACAAGACTATGACTAAATCTAAAAATAAAAGAACCAACTTTCGATTAACAGAAAAAACGTTTATATTCTTGCAGTTATTTAATGGAAACGATTCATTGTTAATGGACAATATTCCAGATCGTCACAACAAAATAGTAATGATGCAGTGGTTACGGAGAGACGGAATAATAACCGTAGAAAGAGCAAACAATCTTTCACCAAACAGCAAAATAACAAAAGTATTTTTGACTAATAAAGGTAAAGAACAATTTTTAGAATATTTTGAAAGGAAAGCCCGTGAGCAAAACTCAGTTAGAAGAAATCGAAAATCTAAAGATAAGACTCAAAGAGGCCGAAACAGTTATCCAGAAAATCAGTCAAATCTATGAAGTCAATAAAACCTTATCCGAAGACCAACCGGAGACACCAGAAGGAAACGCATTACTCCATGTTGTAACATTATCAAGAAAATATCTTAATCCAGCCCCGATACAAAATTTGAAAAATGAATAAAATTGCGTAATTTTGAACAATAGAAATACAATTAAAAAGGAAAATATAATGGAAACGCAAACCCCGGTTCAAAAAGAAAAAAAAGCGAAAGAAACAGTAGAAGCCACAATCCGAAATATAGTTTCATTACTTGTCGATAAAGAATTCCAGATATTTTCCCGTGATAACCATGAGAACAACGGAATTGTATTGACAGTGAAAGCAGAAAAAAAAGACTACGGTAAAGTTGTGGGTAAAGAAGGACATACCGCAAACTCAATCCGTAATATTCTTTCAAGCGTAGGAGCAAAACACGGATTCCGCATCCAATTAGAAGTGCAAGAAAAAGAATAATCGGATTGCAAAATACAATGACAGAACAAACAGAAAAAATACCAGCCCGTCACAGAAGCCTTGACCAAAATCAAAAAATTCAATTCCGTAAAATGGTAGAGGCTGGGAAGCCTGAAACAACCATTGCAAAATACTTTCAAATAACAGTAAGGAACGTTCAGAAGCGAATTAAGGCTATGGGATTGACCCCAAAGGTGAACGAGGAGATAAAGAAAGATATTGTCTCAAAGGTAAAAGAACTGAAGGCAGCCGAGGCATTTTCAAAAGCAAGCAAGATAACTCAAGATAATTATGACCTAGTACAAAACTTATTTAATAATCTTGCTACTCTTAATGGATTAATAGAATTAAATAAAAACAGAATTATCCTTGCAGAGAAAATGCGAGGAAAGAATAAAGATGATAGAAAACATCAGGAATTTTTACTCAAAACAATATCTGAAATTAATAAGACCGCAGAAACCTTAGTTGACCTTAGAAAGCAATTGTTGAGTGATGAAGAAATAAGGATATTCAAAGATGCAGTCATGTTATGGATAGAGAATAAAAATCCCGAATTCAAAAAAGAGTTAATCAATGCAATCAACAGTATTCGATTTAGCAGACAACTTAACGGAATCAATAGCCGCAACTATTCCACAGGACAACCAGAGCTCTCAGCCCACCCAGCCAATCCTACTTCTAGACAAGGAATCACAGTTTTGGAAGAAGAAGGAGTTTTGGAAGGACGGGAACCCAGTGGACATTATAGAATTTTGTGAAATCAAAATTGGTATATTCCCTTCCCCAGTTCAAAAAGAAATACTTTACAAACTTGCCGGACGAGATCCATACGAATGGGATACTGAGTATCAACAGTATATCATTGCGGTAGGACAAGGAGGAGGGAAAAATAAATATATCATTGCACCGTTCACCGCATACACAGCCTACAAGATAGCCAATATGAAAGACCCTTGGATGTATTTTTCAAGGTTCACCAACGAGAAGATTGACCGATCAACAAAATTTGAAATTACAAACAGTTCCCTAGTCAACGCGGATCAAGCAGAGACGGTTCACTTTGACAATATGAAGTCATTACTCAGGAGAGTAAAAGACCCGGACGGCCAGAATTGGTTTGAGAAATATGCAGGGATGAATATGAATGATAGTTTTGGAGATATTAAAACCGGAACGATTAGTATTCCCACACATATAGGATGTGGAGATATTATCATGTATTCATTCGATAGCACACCAACAGCCCCAGAAGGTAAAAGTATTATTCTAGGAATAGTTGACGAGCCAAGCCGAGCCGAGACCAAGGCCACATTCAAAAAAGCAAAACAATTATGGAATGTTATTTCAGGAAACCTAAACACACGGTTTGGAAGAAATGTAGGAAAGCAAATTGCACTTTCATATCTCAATAATTCCGAATATGATTTAACATATCATTTATTGCAGCAAGCCGAGGAGGAAGATAAATTATTCAAAGGCACTGCAAATAAATCTATAATGTATGCAGTAAACTATTCCACGTTTGACGTAAATCCAAATGCATCTAAAACCGATCCAGCAGTTGCAAAGATGTATAGAAACGATTTATCAGATGCACAAGCAAGATACGAAGGAGTAAAAGGAACGGCCAAAGAAGGATTTTTCCAACCATATCCCCAAAAGATCAGAGAATGTTATTTTGACATTGAAAGTCCGGTAAAATATAAATATGGAGTTACAGCCCGACAAGTTACCAATCCAAGAACAGAACAAGTACAAATAAATAAATTTGTAAAAATAGATTTTGAATCTATCAAAGGAGATAATAAAATCCGTGGATGGGCATACGATCCAGCCGAAAAGTACGATGGATTTGTTCTTAAAGGTGGATACATTGAAACAATGGATGAAATGAAAGATGAACTCTTTATCGGCAACCGGGAAGAACTTATTGTTATTAACCAACGCCCAATAATTGACATTACTATCATTTGGCAGCCACAGAACGGATTAACAGTTGACTTTGAAAATGTTGGAGAAGTACTTGGGATACTCATTAAGAAATTCCCAAACAGTAGATTTGCTTACTCTGATAAATGGAACAGTATAAGTTTTAGCCAACAATTCCAGAGCAAAGGAATTTTTAGTGAAACATTTGGATTTGGAAACGCCCAGCAATTAAAATATTATTCCAAAGTACGATGGATGATGTTTAATAATATTCCGCAATTCGCAAAAAATAATATGTTGCTGAAGAAAAACGGAGTAGAAAAAACAATAGGAGACTGGGAAATATCTGAATTTGAAAGATTGTTAAAAGAAAATAATCGGGTCGATCATCCAGTTGGAGGCAGCAAGGATCTCTCGGATAGCAATGTAATTCTTATCAACGGACTCATTGAACTGCAAGGAGCCGGCACGGTAATGAGTGGAGCAAGTTCATTGACCGATGTAAAGATAACAGCCCTAGTAGACAGATTTATGGTAGAACGACAGAAATTACGAAATTTGAAAGTAAACCCCAGTTTATTCTTAAAACTCATTGCGGCCGAGTTAGAGATGAATATGAAAGACATCCAGACCCTTGCAGACCACGTAAATCAATACTTCCCAAATACTTGAAAATTAACACTTGACAGTATATAAGATATTTAGGTATATTCCAGTAGATAGAAATCACAACGATAGAGAATAGCTAATGGCAAGATCAACAAAAATTCAATACCTTCAAAACGAATACAAACGGGAAATTACTCTTTGTCAAATAAGAATTGATGAAGAAAAAAGTAATGGAATAATGATTTTAACAGAAGTTGAAAAAGCAAAAATAGAACTTTATCAACAACTGATTAAAGACATTGACAAACTCAAAACACAATAACAGGAGACATACAGATGACAGACAGAGGATCACAATCAGCATTCCCCTCAGATGGAAGCGGAATAACAATCCGAGAGTATTTTGCGGCACAAGCACCCAAAGTTCCTGATTTTTTTGTTCCAAAAGTTTCACCTTGTCCACCAACCGGAGAAACTATTTATCAATATGTAGCCAAAAATAGACTGTCGGAATATACTGCTAAGTATTATAGTTGGGAAGATGATGAATGGCATGATGATAAAAACGAAGTTCCAGAGAAGGTAAAGCAAAATATAAAAAATGTTCAAGAGGCTTTCAAATTAAGGAAAGCTGAAATTGAAAAATGGAACATGATGTATGAAATGCAAAAAGTTGTTCAGTGGGCATATTTTTACGCCGATCAAATGATATTAGCCGGACAAAAACCAGTGCAGGAATAAAAATGTCACTCCCAGATAAAACAATCATTCAACAACTCTTAAAAGCATACCCGGAATCACGAGACGATGAACACAGACTCTATGAATTATACGTTTCAGCAAAAGGGATGGACGTAGAGAAAGTAAAATTTGCAGTAGTAATATTCAAAATGAAAAAAGGCAAACTATGTTCATTTGAAAGCATTGCGCGAATGAGAAGAATGATACAGATGAAAGAACCTGCCTTGCGAGGGGAAAATTACGGACACCGGAAAGAGATGGAAAAGAAAGTCAAACGCCAGATGATTGAAGAAAAACCGATTAACACAGCAATTGTAAATTCAAACATTGACAATAGTATCCGTAGACAAGATACTCCATTATCATTATTCCCATGAGCAACCTTCTCACATACAAAACAAAATCCGGGAACAAGCGTAATTGTAATAAGCGATGTTACGACAGCAAGAGCAATCATGCTAATTGTAAATGTATCTGCCATGGACACAATCATGGACGAGGATTAGATCAAGCAAAAATATTAACCAAAAAATACAAAGATCGATGGATTAAGGCAGAACAAACAAAAGAGGACACTGTCCAGACATCGTTATTGGATGAATTAAAATAATATGAAAAAAATAAACAAACCAACGCTTCATGTGGGAGACAAAATAGCTGTTTGTGAACGGGAGATAAAGTTGCCAAATCTTTTAATGATGGAGGGAATGGAACAATCTGTCTATGAATTATACGCAGAAGAAAACAATCTTAAATTTTGTCAAATATGCAGGACAATATTGTTTACTGGGAAATTTTCTTTTCTCAATCGGATGGATGCACATACAAGCGTAGTAATTCCAGCAGAATTTGAGCGATCACTCAGCACAACAATCAGTGCAAAGAAAAAAAAATCTAACAAAATATTTGAAATAGAAAAAGAAGGAGATAATTACAGGGTATGGAGAAGAAAGTAAGATTTTTTGAAATAGACAAAACAACAGTTCCAACCAAGAAATTGCCAATGGTAGAGAATGTTCAATTTCTTGTACCAAAGGGATACAAGAAACTATTCCTTAAATTATGCAAGGAACAAAAAACAAACCCCACAGACAAGCTCAGGAATTATTATATTGAAGAACTTCAAATGGCAGGGAAACTCAAAACCAACAAAAAAAATAATAAGGAATAAAGTTTTATGAAAACAACAGTATTGGGTAATCGCATCATTGTAGAAAAAGAAGAAGGATACAAACCAACCGCCGGAGGATTGCTCTTGAAGACCGATTCCGTATGGAATAAATTTGCAATCGGAGAAGTAAAACTTGCAGGAGAAGGAGTATACGATCAGGCCGGATATTTCCGGGAGAACAAAGTAAAAGCGGGGGACATTATTTTATACGATCAATCGGCAAGGAAACAAATATCAATTGAAGGTAAAGAATATTTTCATATCTTTGAAGGTGATGTTGTGGCAATAGTTGACCCTTTGGATGAAAATTGACTTTACGACCGCTAACTATGCGCGGGTTAAAACGTGCTGACAAAAAACGCTTTAGGGCGTTGGACAATTAACTGAAAATAATTTTATGACTGAAAACAATTTAGGGCAGGAAAGTTTTTTGGAAGCGAAATAAGTAAAGAGTATTGCGAGATTGCCGAAAAGCGATTAGCACCATACCGAGCGCAGGGAGCGTTGGCGTTGACAACATAACGTCTTGTTAATCTGAATTAAGTTTTTACACAATAAAATCAATACGAGAATTATATGATTTCTAAAACTTGGCAAGAACTCTTTAACAGAGAATTGAAATTTATTGAAACAAAAAGAGCCGCATAATGTCAATTGACCCAAGTAAGGACATATTCGATACACCCGAAAGCATTATTGACTATTGCCAGCGTTATCTTAGTTTAGTTGAAAAACTTAATCAAGAGAAACTCAAAGATGCAACCCGAACTCCAACGCCCGGACTTATTTGCAAAGAACTTGAGATAACTATGGAACAATATTTGGATCTCAAAGACTTTGCAGAGAACGATTTTGGAGAATGGCACGCTACTCATATTATGATGCAGCCCCATACAAAACTTGGATGGGACGGTAAAGAAATAAAACCATTAGAGTGATGAACTTACTTGAACATCTTATAAAAAATCCCCAGACGGCAATAGTGCCGAACAATGCGTTAATAGGGAGCCAAGTAGCATGGACAATTCAAGAACTTATCCATGTAAGCCCGGCAATGTACGAACTATTAAACGATACCGGGATGGACAATCAAGAATTGTATTTCATTGCCCAGAACATTGAAGTAACATTTCCACCAAAGACAACTCTTGTTACACAATTAATAATCTCAAGCATCAATAAGGAACTTCAACAACGATTCAAAAAAATACACGGAGAACAGCATGTCACACGGTAAAGAAGTAATCACAAAAATGAAACAAAAATACTCAGAACAAAAAGCGAAACAGGAGGCACTTGTAAATTTTGCACAGGAAGCCGTAAGATTTTGGTACCGAGCGAACGAGAGGGTAAAGAAAATTCACAAGAAAACACTCTTTGATATAGTATTTCAACAAACAACGGATGTTTTTCTTGGAAGAACATCGGTAATCCAATGGCTTTCTATCTCCCCGATTAAAAAATTGCGAAAAATTGCTGTTTGGATATTAAAACGCATGGGTCAGAAAACTATTAATGATATCCGGTACGAAAATATTTGTACGTATTTACATGAATTTAACAAATGGCAAATTGAGGCAATCATGGGAGGACAGGTAAAACTTTCCCCGGCACAGATTGCAGTTGTCATCGGCATCAAAGAAGATGAAGTCAGAAGTATGGTTCAAGAACTTGCAAAAGAGATTGAAGAATTTGAAAAGAAATCCAGCGATGAATTAATTGCCAGAGAAAAGGCACGATCAAACCAGCATTCACTTGACAGAACAGTCAATACCCAAAAATAATCATTTATGCCATCCCCAGAAAGACTTGCTCATTTACGGAAACGGGATCAATACTATATGGATCAATACCAGCAAGAACACCCGCAAATAACAAGGTTTAAGTTAAGAGTACAAGCATCCGAAAAAGCACGAGCAATACTGAAGAAATGTAAACCCCCAGAACCAACACTGGGGGAAATAGCAAAATTATTTTTCTTTGCCTTAATCAAAAAAATAGGTTACTTTTGTATAAAGAAACCAACAAAAAGGGTAAAGAAAAATGCCAATAGAAATGGATGAAATTCCCGCCGTTACACCGAACAATATCCCGATGGATTATCTTAATAAGATTATCAAAGCAAACGAACAGCAATCAGCAAAAATTGATGAACTTCTAAAGACCAATCCAAAACTATCAAAAGACTACGAAGAATTTTCCAATAAACAGGCAGCAAAAAACGCCGAGCAAACCCGCCAAGAACAAAATGACCTAGTATCCATGATATTTGATTCTATTTATGCACCAGGGACAACCTTGGATGATAAAGGATTCAAGTGGATTGATAACGCAATCGGTAGACGAGTACCATACGGATATTTACGCAAAGCCGGACGAACAGAAGTTCCAAGGATGATAAAAAATCTAAGAAGGTATCAACTCACAGAGTACGGAGAACTTGCAGCCCGGAAACAATATGGTAAAGAAGTAGGATTTTGCCTAGAATGGATAGACCCGCAATTCAAACCAACCAAGGATCAGGAAAAACGCAGAATATTTTTTGAAAAAGAAATTCACTCAAATTTTTTCTATCCGGCCAACGCCAGCATTCCGAGCTTTATACAATTCCTTGGACAAGCATACGAAGATTATTTTGACTACGATGATATCACTTTCAAAATAATTCGGGATGGAATGAACAACCCCATTGCCTTACAGCTAGAAGACCCGACCATTTATAAAGCCACAGTGCCAAAAGTAAAAAATTATTTACGTTATGACCGAGCGTTTCTGCAGGACGTAACGGAAAAGCTTCCATTAGAATCAGAGCCGTTAGAGTATGATTATATTTTACGATTTGACGGCCAGACCAAACAAGCATTCACACGAGACAATCTTTATAAATCTCATTTTTTTGTCCAGACCGATTCAGCCATGTATAAAACAGGCTTTTCGATCATGGAACAAGCAATCAATACTCTTTCCATAATCTTAAATGCAACTGCATTCAATGCAAGCAATTTTTCAAACAACAGAACACCTACTGGACTACTTGCAATTACAGGAGGAGTAACAAACCAATTGCAAATTGAGAAGTTAAAAAAACTTTTCTGGGCACAAATGACAGGAGCAAGTAGCCAGCATAAAATTCCAATAGTAGGACTTCCAGAAAAAGGAGATGCAAAATGGGTATCAGTCCATGGCACTGCAAAGGAGATGGAATTCTATGTAGGACTTACTTTATTCTATTCAATCGTATACGCATTATCCGGGACAGACCCGAATGAATCAAGCCTTGCAAACTTTCACGATACTCAGAAGACAGGAGGATTGACCGAGGAGAACAAGGATGGAATATATCGAAAATCAAAAGATACAGGGCTAGTAACATTCACGGCCTATGTAAAAGGAATGCTAAATATTCCAATGACAGATGGATCAACAATTTGGGAACAAGCAACCGGACTCCCGGTAAGAATTGGTATCAAAGGTATTGCTGAAGAAAACATGGATGCAAAGATGAAAGTCAATGCACAGCGATTGAAAGTTGATGCAAGCTACAACGAAATCCGAAAAGAGAATGGCCAGCCAGAAGAAGAATATCTTGTTGAAACACCAAACGGAAAAATAAATATTTATGATGTTGTAGGATTAGTAGACCAATCAATAAATAGCTTTATTAAAGCAGATGTTCAAGCCGTTCAACAAGAAAAACAGCAACAACAAGCAATGGAGCAACAGCAACTTGCAGCAGAGCAACAGGCAAACGCAGAACAAGAACAATATTCCGCAGAAGACGAATCTCTCATTCAACAATATGGGTCACCACAAGAATAGCCATGGAAATAATAATTAGTGTGATAGCCTTACTTACAATTTTATGCATTAAAATATTTCACATTATTTATAACTATCCAAAAATTGACGAATAATATTTAATAATTAATAAAAAAGGATAACACAATGAAAAAGATTTTATTTTTAGTAATACTAACCATAGGGATATTATCGGCGCAAGACATAGAAGTATTCAACAATAAAACATTGATAAACAGTCAAAGCGATACAAGCGCAGTTATTATAGACGTACCAACCTTCAAACAAATTTCAGGATTTTTTTCCAGCAATGATAGCACCAATGGTATACTTTATACTGATTATCGATTAAAAGACGGACAAAAATTTGCGGTGGCAACCGCAGAAACCATTACGGTAGCCAGCTCCACGGGAGCAGGATACGGAACAGCTATTCGCAGTCATTGGAATGACAAAGTTCCAGGATCACATCAGTTGCGATTCAGATTTGTTACCTTGTCCAGCGGTAATAATACTCAGGCAACCATAAAAAGATATAATTTTAATTTAAGTATAGAAAAATAACCAATCCAACAGAGCGCAATACCCGAAGCCCTACCCTAAAAAGTAGGGCTTATTTATTTCTAAAATAGGGCTTGACAATAAATAAGATAAAGATGTATATTACAGCAGACAGAAAAACAACCCATACACATAATAGACAGGAGATAATCATGGATATCACAAAAAAAATTGCTCAAGAAATATCTGCAGAAGCTGTAAAAGCCCTTCAAGAAGTAGCCAAGAAATTTAATCTGGAAGTAACAGCAAACGGGGGAATAATTGATCCGAATACTTTTACTGCAAAGTTCAAATTTTCCACGCCGTTGAAAGTAAACCCCGATGCAAATCTAACAGAAGAATATCTACGATTTGGATTAGCCCCACGAGGAACACCAGTTATATGCAGTAAAGGAGAACGGGGAATAATTGTAGAGGCAAGACGTAGTAAGTATGTTGTAGAAATAAAAGGGAAACAATATACAACACCATTCACGGGAGTAAAATTAGTACCAAAAGAAACGGCGAAATCATAATATGATAACAGCCGAAGAATTTTATCCAACGCCCAAGGCAATCATTAGAAAAATGATAGAGCCGTATAAAAAATTATCCGACCTTACCATATTAGACCCATCGGCAGGACGAGGAGGGATACTTGATTTTATCCGAACACGGCAAGGAGAACATTACTTGCCAAACTTCTATTGTTGTGAAATTGATAAAGATTTACAATTCCAACTGAGAGAAAAAAAATATAAACTCATTGCAGAAGACTTCCTAGAGTATAGGGGAGATTACTACTTTGACTTGATATTGATGAACCCGCCGTTCAGCAACGGGGATGAACACCTACTCCACGCATGGGATATTCTCATTGAGGGGGATATATGTTGCTTATTGAATGCAGAGACACTTCTCAATCCCTATTCCGAGAAAAGAAAACTTTTAGCCAAGATCATTGAAGACAACCAAGGAACTGTTGAAGACCTTGGAGATTGCTTCTTTACCGCCGAGCGCAGAACATCCGTTCAGGTATCAATGGTAAGACTAAAGAAAAAAGCCAAGGATGATAAATTACGATTTAATTTTGAACCAACTTCAACAGAAGCACATCCTGAATTAACCGAAGACACTCTAAAGAATGAAATAGCAACCAGGGACGTAATTCAAAATATGGTTATCCAGTATGAAGCATTAAAAATTCAATTTGTATCCCACATTAAAGGAATAGAGGGACTACAATATTATTCCCAAGGACTTCTTACAGACAACGAAAGTATTATGGGAATAGTAGAGAACTCACTAAACGGGATGAGTAAATGTACACCCCACGACAAATACAATTCATTTTGCGATAATGTAAAACAAGAACTATGGAAGACCGTCATTAATAAGATGGGGATGGATCGATACATGACGGCAAACGTCAGGGAGAATTTTTCCCAGTTTATTGAACAACAGGGAGCGATGGACTTCACAAAAGAAAATGTTTTGAATATCGTAAAGACATTACTATTAAACGGAAGCACGATCCTTGATAAAGCCGTTGTAGATGTATTCGATATATTTACAAAATACTATGATGAGAATCGATCCTATCCAGAGGGATGGAAAACAAACGATAGTTGGAAAGTAAACCGCCGAGTAATACTTCCACGATTTGTAGAAAATGGATGGGGAGACAACTTCACAACATCGGGACGATACAACGAATATAGCGACATTGACCGGGTAATGTGTTATTTGACAGGCAAACACTATGAAGACTTTACCACACCCGTGAAAGATTATCCATACGGCACAAAAGATATTGACAAAGAATTCAAAATAATGAGCCTAGAACAAGCAGTAAAACGTACACGATGTGGAGACTCTAGCAGGAAGGAATCAGAATTCTTTTTCCTACGTTGTTACAAAAAAGGAACACTCCACATTGAATTCAAAGATAAAGACCTTTGGGATCGTTTCAATATTAAAGCAGTAGAAGGGAAAAAATGGCTTCCCGACTCCACAGAATAAAATAAAACTTGAATTAGCAATATAATTTATCCGTATATTTATTTCAGATATATTCAATACCAACAATAGGAATAGAGACCATGACCGAAGCAGCAGAAAGTCTTATCAACGCAATTAACGAACCGGCATTAAAACGAAAACATATTGCATTAGGATATAGAAGATTAATTCTTTCAAAGGAGAATGACCAAGAAGTAATATCAAAAATTAACCAAGCGATCATAAAACGATGGAGTAATTCCGCATTGCTTTTCATTAAAAATTTAGCATGGAGTGGTAAACCAATAAAGTAAAAATCATGTCAGATTTATTCAATCAGCCAGAACATATTCCAGTTAAGACCAAGGGACGAAAGAAAAACGAAGACCAACTCATTGAGACAGTCAAAAAAATTGGATGCAATTGCCCTTTGATTGAATCAGAAACAATGATTAAGAATAAAGACATACTCGGAAATCCAAGTATTAATTATAATGGAAAATTAATGTGGTATTGTAAAATTCATAAATGTGAAAGGGCATCAAAATGAAGATCGATAAAACAAAAGTAATTGAACAAGCAAAATCATTGTTTAATCCAACAACATTGATATTAATTATAACTGTAATTGGAGTAACATATTTTGTCCTGCCATCAAAAGAAACAATTAGTTATCAGGATCATGTTATTGTCAAACCAGACGAAGCACAAATAGCCAGAATTACAGCCGAGTACGAAAGAAAACTTGTTGAAAAACAATCACTGATTGATAAATTAACAGGCCAGAATAAACCATCCCACCCGCCGACAGGCACAATCGGAAAACCAGATAAACCACCGATTGATGAAGACGTACTTCCACCAATAGGAGTAACACCGCTCCCTAAAGATACATTAATATATGATACATTAACAGTTCCAATGGAATCAAGTAAAATGGAAAAAGAATATGCTTACGATTTTCCATTATCAATAATCACAGATCGAAATGAAATCCGTATCCTTACATTCAATCCATATTTATTTGCACTCGGAAAAAATTACGTAAAGTCATATACATTCCAAAGAGACAATGAAGATTTTTTCATTATAGCAAGGCATACAAATAATGAAAACACTTTAGATGGAATAACAATGACTTTCAGTGAAAGATTTTTTACATTTGACGGAGTATGGATCGGAGGAGGAAGTGGATTCCCTAAACAATGGTATTTATCTTTAGATGCAGAATTTACAATTTATCAGCGATTAAAAGTAATTCCAAAACTCACTTCAACGCCATTTATTGGCATTGATGTACGATACAGATTATTCAAATAGGAGAACAATTATGGAAATTATAATTGGATCAGTAATCTATCTAATAGTAATAGCGTTATTTATTGCATTTGGTAAATTTTTGAAAGAATGCGATGAAGGAACCAGTCAAATGCATGTAGGTAAAAAATGAAAATAAAACTCTTTATCGGAAAAGAAACTGGGATTGCATTAGAGCGAACCCCAGAAGAATATAAACTGATGGAACAGGATCAGTTATTCAAACAGCAATTAAAATTATCAAAAGTTCCAATGCCAAAAGGAACAGGAGATACATATACAAATTGCACAATAACACATCGGGAACCAGTTATCGTTCCACAGCCCATGATGATGATGCAAAAGCCACAAACCACGGTAGCCATAAATCCAGAGTTTATTGAAAAAGCAACCGATTACACGGCAATGCACACGGGACAAAATACAGACGTTGTATCTAAGGTCATTGATTCACTACTACAATATTTTAGAGACAGGGGAATAATATAATGATACACGAACATGAAATAGTAAAGGGTATCAGGGCAGACGTAGGAAAGATAGGACACATGAAAGAACTGCAACAACTTGAAATCCTATTCTACAACTCCATGGATATTCCGGGACTTCTTTTAAGACTCAATGAGTATCTTAACAAGAACGTTGACCTTGACAAGCCCTTGCAGTTGAAAGACCTTCAGGGAGTGGACTCATTTGTAAAATCATTTTTTGTGAAAAAGATCATTACAGAAAATGAGTTATGGATAGTCAGAGGATTTGTTATTGGTAAAGTTCTGGAAGCACAAGAAAAAATGCCAACGATATACCAGCCGATGATTGACATCAACAAACTTCCAAAAACCGTAAAGGATGCAGCAAAGGATTACAATCTCACATTGCGGGAAACAAAAGCATTGGAGTATACCGTCAGTGAAGGAATGAAGAACCTTACCAACGCAACACTAGATACGATTCGAAGATCAAACGCAATCCTATTTGACAATATTAAGAACCGCCGAGGAACCAAAGAGCTCAGGGATGCACTGCAGAACGAATTTCTATTGGATGAAGGAGAAGTCAACAGGAATTGGAAGAAAGTTGCAATCAGTGAGACCAACAACGCATTCAATCAGGGATTTATATCACAAGTAAAACAAGGTGAATGGGTATACGGACTCTCTCTAAAGGATCGATGTGAACATTGCGGGGCACTCATTGATGGGAAGTTCTATCCAGTGATACGCATCCCGTCAGAGGATCTCAATTACAGCAACCTTAATCCGAAAAGCAATGAATATAAACGTCTATCCTGGATATGGCAGAACGGAATTTGGGCAGGGAAAGACAATCTTGGTAGAAGCGGATCAAAGAAGAAGCGCATCGATAGCGATACAGGCAACAAAAAAGAAAACCTTATTGACCGTGAAGACCATGAGATATACACCCCGGTAATTCCAATGCATCCATACTGCAGATGTAGATGGATACATTTCTATCCAGACAAACAATACCTTGACTCCAATGGAAATATCAAATTGCGATTGATGGACGAGGGAGCATGGCAAAAGTTTTACGATAAACACATCCAGCCAATAATTCACGAATTTGCAAAGAGAAATATTAAGTTATGATCGGTAAATTAAGGCCATTAACAGTCCAGAGACAGGAGATAGCAGAACTTGCCAAGGCACGGGATGAATTTGATGAACACTTCCCACAGACACCGGCACAAGAAAAGTTTTGCAACAGCGTTGATGAATTAATAGAGAAGTTGAAAGATTTGACGGCGTTTGAAAAAATAACTTACAATGATACAGATTGGTTAAATTCACTCATTGAACACCAACAAATAAAATTGTATGAGTTACAAAATAATTAATACCGAAGGCAAAATATTTGTTCAGCCACCAGAACTAGTAGGTATATATCCAGAAAATTATCCAGTGCAAGTTGGAGTATGGATAGATGAAGAAAAAGAAGAAGTAGAATTCAACTACATTTACACACCAGCGGGAATGATTTGCAACGGATATACAATTAAAGAAAAACAGTGATTATCACAGCAGAGCACATCCAGGCAAACGTAAAATATTTAGGGCAGACAACTTTCAGTAAGGAGATATTGAAAGATAGTCTAGAACTTGCCCAGAAACGGATAGAAGCCAGCAAGCAATACATGCAAGACCACGAGCGAACAGACCGAGGATGGAACAACGAACACATAGCACGGATAGGAACGCTTGCAGAAATGATTGCTATAAAATATCTAACCGACAATAAAATCCCGCATCACAACTTTGCAGCAACCACGGAAGGAATAAACACCAATCCAGATATCATTGTAGGAGAACACAACTACGATGTTAAAGGGATAGATGTTGTTATCAAAGAATTCCGGGTAAACTTCAATGCACATTGGAGAAAAGAAAAGCGAGTAACAGACTATTGGTTCATAAAAATAACCGGGACAGCCCACGCCGATCATTATCTTTGCAATAAAAACTTCATAACTCAATGGCAGATCAATGATAAAAGTTACTCAAAATTTTATTTCTTGCCTGAGAGCGATATTATTTCAGCACAACTTCCAATCGTTTCCATTCCACAACTAGCAATGCCATTTGAATAATAGGAAAGACAGGATAGCCAGATGACAATCAGATTAATAGAGTACGATACAGTCCAGCTTTACATTGACCAAGTGCCAAGCCTTGAACACGAAACAATCATTGTAGAAGTCCCGCAACAAGAAATTGATAAATCACTTCAATACAACGATAGCAAAGAAGCATTGAGAATATTTCTTGTAGGTTACGCTCAGTCAAAAATCAACGACTTATTGACTTCATTGAAAAACAAACCCTCAGTATATCGTTACCGCCCACCAATGGCACTATAAATAGTAATTGCATCGTTTCCGATAAACATATATATTAATACACAGTTACCGACAAAATAAATAGATTAATAGCCAACCCAAAATGAATAAACCCAAAATACTCCAATGGTATAATTGCTACGATGATTCCAATAAAAAATGGATTACATCGGAGAGTATGACCCACCCAGCGAAAATGTCAGTAGGACTCTGTAAACGAATCTATAAATTCTTAGAAGAAATTCAGGCAATAAAAAAAGGAGACTTGATTATCGATCCATTTGGAGGGATTGCAATGACTGGACTCATTGGATCTCATTCGGGATATAAAGTTATCACGGTAGAATTAGAGCCAAAATTCGTAAAACTTGGTAATGAAAATATTGACAAACATATTATTAATTTATCTCGAATGGTTTTACCATTCCCAGAACACATCCAAGGAGACAGCCGCAATCTTGTAGAGATAATAAAACGAAAATGTAGTAGTATAATATCCAGCCCACCTTATGCAGACACAGCAATACAAAAATCTGCAAAAGGAGTAAACCTAGAAAAACAATATAAAAGTTATCAGGCATCGGGAGGAGGACAAACTTTTGAACAGTTCAAAACAACACAATTAAAGCATTCTCTAGGATATGGATATTCCGAAGGACAAATAGGAGCACTTAAATCAGGGAACGCCGATGGAATTATTTCTTCACCACCATACGAGGGCATTAGTACTGGACAGGGAGGGCTTAATACAAAACCATCGAAGAACGGGAAAGGACAGACGGGAAGAAATCCAAAACTTGCATCACAAAACACCGATCAAAAATATGGTATCAGCCCTGGACAAATATCCAGATTAAAAGGAGGAGCAATAAACTCTATCATTGAAAAGAAAGAGGAGAAAAAAGAAACATATTGGGAAGCAATGTATAAAGTATATTCCCAGTGTTATGAAATTCTAAAGGATGATGGATCAATTGCTATAGTAGTAAAAGATTTTGTCAGGAAGGGGAAAATTATTCCATTGGGGGATGACACCGTAAAACTTTTAGAACATATTGGATTCAAAACCGAATATCGAATTCACGCAATGGTAATACAAGACCTTGGATCAACAGATATGTTTACAGGAAACCACGGAAGAAAGTCCCGGAAAAGTTTTTTCCGAAGACTACAGGAACAAAAAGGAAGCCCGGAAATTAACTGGGAAGAAGTTATCATTGCACGAAAACAAAGCCGATGAAATTAAACCACGTATACACTGGACACAATCTTGAGATATTAAAGTCTTATCCAGACAATAGTATTGACTCAGTAGTAACAGACAGTCCCTATGGACTCAGTAAAGAACCCAACCCAACAGCATTAATCCAAGCATGGATTGACCACGGATATTTAGAGCAAACTGGAAAAGGATTTATGAACAAGGCATGGGATGCATTCGTACCACAGCCAATATTTTGGAAAGAAGTATTCCGAGTATTGAAACCGGGAGGATATTGCCTATCATTTTTTGGAACCCGTACATACGACTGGGGAGTATTGGCAATGAGACTTGCAGGATTTGAAGTAAGAGATTCAATCCTTTGGATATATGGAAGCGGATTCCCAAAAAGCTTAGACATATCAAAAGCTATTGATGATAAATTAGGATGGGAAAGAAAAATTAAAGGACAGTATCAGCATCCAGACGGTGGAAAAAGAAAGTATGAAAAACACAACACTTCAAAAGGTGAGATACCTTATGGACATAATAAAGGAAAGAAAAGAGATATCACAGAACCATCTACACCAGAAGCAATTAAGTGGAACGGATGGGGAACAAATCTAAAGCCAGCAGTTGAGCCAATAGTAGTATGTAGAAAGCCAATCAGTGAAAGCACCATAGCAGATAATGTTTTGAAATGGGGAACCGGAGGGATTAACATTGATGCAACGAGAATTGGAATTGAAGAAAGAACTTATAAAGGAAGTGGAAAACAAAAACAAAAATTATCAAATCACGAAAAAGGAGATACCGGAATTGGATACATGGATGGAAATGGAAAAGATATTGAATTTACTGTTAATGGACGTTTTCCTTCTAACATAATTCTAAACGAAGAATCAGCAAAAATTCTTGACCAACAATCAGGGATATTAAAATCAGGAAAGATGGATCAAAACATCACAGGTAAGACCGGCAACATCTATGGTAAACAATACGACAGGAGAGTAACAGGGATAGGAGATACAGGCTACGCCAGCAGATTTTTTTACATTGCAAAGCCATCACAGTATGAAAGAAACCTTGGATGTGAGAACATAGAAGCAAAGACCCACGGACACAACCTAACAGACAGATGTAAAAAATGTGGAGGAAGAATACACCAGAACCCAGACCTTCCATCGGCATGTAAATGTGAAGAACCAGAAAGGGAGCATTTATCAGCAAAAGGAAATTCCCACCCAACGGTAAAACCAGTCAGATTAATGCAACACCTTGTAAAACTTGTCACTCCCAAGGGAGGAACAATCCTTGACCCATTCCTTGGAAGCGGAACAACAGCCATTGCAGCAAAGATTGAAGGATTCAATTTCATCGGGATAGAGCAAGATGAACATTCAGTTTTGATTGCCAACGCCCGGATAAAGAATTGGAAGAAATATATTTTCCTTGACAGTAAAGACAGACCCGATCCAGTACCAGAAAATCAAACAGACCTATTCACGGAGACAGAATAAAATGCCAACACTGAAGACATTTACAAAACTTACAATCGGCATTGAAGTAAACAACGCAAAAATGGAGTATGGTAGTTATAAATTCTACCTAAGAGTGCCGGATGAAATAAGACTTATATCCCGCCGTCAATCATTCACGCAATATACTACTAGCATTCATATTCACGGGATAGAAAATCTTGTTCAGGTAGTATGTGGAGAGACCGAACATGAGTTATGGGATAATCTTGAAAAGTTCAATACCCAATACCGCAAAGAAACAACCACGGTAAGAAAAGTTATCCTATTTAAGACAAACTACAGTTCATTTAACAATTGCGAAGATTACGAGCGCACAAAATTAATGTACGCTACCATGCCGGCAAAACTAAAATTTGAATATCACATCGCAGACGAGATAGACGAGGGTAAACATTATTCCTACGAAGACTCAAAAACAAAAATTAATATTGCAAGGAAAAGAAAAAATGAAGAAGGAGAATGGGAAATAATCCCATGGACAACCGAGGCAGAGGAATTCTTTATTTCTATCTATGATGGGATGGAAATGCTGATGAAAAAAATGAAAAAATTTATCGGAACGGGTAAGAGAGCTCAAAAGTCAATAGCCACAAAACAAAAACTACTAGGGAATAACAATGAGACAACCAAAAAACGAAATGTTGTACAACAGGAAGAAATTAAAAAAACGGATATTCAGTCTAGTCAAAAATCTTGAAAACCATAAAGCATTAATTAAAAGAACAATTGCAAAACAACAATTCCGATCAGTAAAATAATGGACACACAATTAAAATATTTTTCAATGTTCACCGGCATAGAAGGATTTGGTTATGGCATCGAACAAGCATTTAGCGATCAACAGGATGCAACGCTCAGGGAAGGGAAAGGGAGGAAAGGGAACGTTGACCAAGACGGACGGGGAAATGTTCACAGTGGATCATTTACCCCATTATGTGTCGGATATTCCGAAATCGATCAATACGCAATCGGAATTACAACCTACAACTATCCAAAACACAAAAACTATGGTAACGCAAGAAGAATTATTCCCGAACAACTCCCAGACTTTGACCTACTCATTGGAGGCTTTCCTTGTCAAAGTTTTAGCATTGCTGGAAAGCGGGGAGGACTTGAAGATATCCGAGGGACTTTATTCTTTGAAATCGCTAGAATCTTACGGACTAAAAGACCCAAAACTTTTATCCTTGAAAACGTCAGAGGATTATTTTCGGCTGGCATCACAGATGAGGAAGGGAACCTTATCAAAGGAACATCGGGTTTTGTTTTTAAGATCATTATTGCAACGCTTAGAGACCTGGGGTACGACATCGAATGGCAATGTATTAACAGCAAAGATCATGGAGTACCACAGAACAGAGAACGAGTATTCATTATCGGACATCTTGCAGGATCAGGTACACGAAAAATATTTCCTTTCCCCAACAGCGACCAAAAGATTATTCAAGAGGGGAATGAGCGAATTGTATCAGGAACAATCTCAACAAAAAATCAAAGTGGGCAAGTTCAATTTGATGGATCAACAACCTTAATAATTCCAAAAGAACTTAATCCAAAATTATCTTACCCAATAACCAGGAGTTATCAAAAAGGACAATACGAGAAAAGCCGGGGAACAGTTGTAACGACAAGTCAGGCAGTAGAAATAATTGATAGGAAGGGGAATAAAAAAAACAAAAATATTGCTTCAACTGAAAGACACCTTCCAGAGCTTGAACAGTACGAGCGGAACAAACTCCAACACCAGCGATTTAGTTTTAAATACCACACGCATAAGAAGATTGACTCCAATAGAATGTGAGAGACTTCAGGGATTCCCCGATTGCTGGACTCAATACGGAATATTCCATGGCAAACTAAAAAAGAAAGACATAAAATTCCGGGACAAACATCCAGACCTATGGAAAGAGTGCCAGAAGATACACGGGGAAGACATGATACTCAGGGAAATTAGCGATTCCCAGCGTTATAAAGTATGTGGAAACGCCGTAACGACCAATGTAATCAGGGACATAATAACGGCACTTTATTTCTAAAATAGGACTTGACAATAAATAAGATAATTGGCTATATTACTTCCAGACAGAGGGACAATCCCAAACACACATATATAGGAGATATAGCCATGAAAACCGATACAGATTTTATCCTCGGAATAATAGGAACAGAAAAGATTTACATCGCCAATCCAACAAAGACAATAAACCCAACCCATACAACAAACCATTCAGCAGATGCAAAAATATTTTACAGTGGACAGCACAACGCAAAAGAAGAACTATCCTTCTGGATAAGACGATCTGGATATAAAAATCTTGAAGTAATTCCAATCCCAACACGTGACGATGCATTTGAAGAAGAAGTAGCAAAACACCTTGGACAAGAACTTGACAACCTTGGAGGAGGAATAAAAGGATTCTCATTTGAGAATGAAGATGGAGAAGACCTTACATTTGGATGGGCATCATACTACCTCGGATATAGTTACTCGGATAAAGACGGAATAAATATTGCAAATGTTTACACACACAGCATTATCATGACCGCCGAGGAAGAAGCCAACTGGATAAAGAATGTTTTGGAACAACTTCAATTTGTGAAAGAAAATTATTTTGCGCCAGAAACAGACGATCAGGACAGTGCAGACCTTAATGCACAATATGGAGATAGAGGATAATACTATGAAAACAAAACATAAAGTAAAATCCCGCCCAGTGTATAAATCTTTGATAAAAGCATTTGGAGAAGAAAGCAGAAGCCGATGGGCAATTCATTTCAGTACTATTGTGGCCGATGCAGTCAACAATGCAAAAGGAACAAAAGAACAAAAAAGGGATGCACTTAGAACGCATTTGTTAGTTGATGCTTCAGTTGGAAGAAGCGCAACAACAAAATTTATTAATCAATTGAAAAAGGACGGCATCATTTAATAACAGGAGCAATATGGAAACGCCAACGATCAAAAAAGAATTTGACGATGTAGAAAAGTTATTAGAAACACAAAAATTTAATTCAGCAGATAAGGCATACTTGGAAGCAGTCCAAAGAACACTTGGATGGATTCTCGGTATTTACGACAGCCCAATTGATGACTATAAACGATAATGCCAGCATCAGCCGACATAATAAATAAATATCGTTCAAAACTTGCATGGAGAAAGAACTTTCGTAACCAGACAGCCGAATGTTTGACCCGTGAAGAAATAGGACAGATGTTATCAGAACTATTTACAGATCAAATCAAAGTTGAAATGATACCCAATAACTTTGAGATATTTGTATTCCAGCCCTATCCAGAAAAGAAACCAGACGAGCAGACAACAATGCAGGATGAATTCCTAGTCAAAGCCGAAACAATGTTAGAGAAGATTGTCACGTATACCACGGCATCATGGACGGGTACGGAATTTATCGGAGTAGAGAACAGTCTCATAATATCATTTGCAAAACTACCAGCGGGGAAGCAATGACAGCCATAGAACATTTACAACGAAAACTTTATAAGATTGCTATCAAACTTGAAACCGAAGCAATATCCTATTCCGTAGTATCAGCAAAACGAGACGGCAGATATGATGAAGATGGATCATGCGAGGAATATTGTGGCAAGTGTATTGATGCAGCAGTAAAAAAAGCACGAAACAAATATCGCATTGAAAGAGAAAAAGGATTAGCGCAGATTGAAGAACTTAGAACAAACGGCTTTATTAAAGAAGGACGTAAAAAACAATATCCCGAAAAAGATTTTGATTTTAAGAAATGGGAACGACAACATCGAAAAAGATATTGCAAGCGCACATTCAAAAGCGAAGGGACTCATATTTCAGGAAGCGAGACAGACTCTTTTAGAAGTTGTAACACTTGCAATAAAATGTTTGAATATTCCATACTTCCAAACGATCAAGAATTAGAATATTGGGAAAGCCTAACAAAGAAAAATTATCTTGAATGTTTCAAAGAGCCAAGAAATGCCTATGAACTTAATAAGATACTTGACGGAGTTTGGGATGATGAATACAAAGAGAGGATTGAAGCATTAGCACATAAAATAAAAAAATACCTTTCTACAGTTCCAAAGGAAAGGAAATAGCCATGGGATTTCAACACAACAAAAACCGACCAAAAACCGACAAACCATTATCGTTTGAAAAATTTTGCATTAAAAAACTTGGAATGCCACGATGGGAAGTTCCAACAAAAAAAGATATTGTAGAAGCAATTCACCATCTCGGAATAAATCACGCTCAGAGAACATCGGCATTGGTAGAATCAATTGCGATTCATCAGCCAGTATGGGAAGAAATGCCATCGGGAATGATAGGATCGATCTATCCCGCAGCGGATCATGCGGATGCAACAATATTTCTTATAGGAGCATTCAATGCGGGACGGGCATTATTTTTTGATGAACACTTTCAAAAAATAAAGGATAAAGGTGAGATAGTAATCATTGATAACGAACCAACATTTTTATTCAAAAAAATAATAGAAGACCAAATAAAAGTTTTATCAACACCAAAAGAACACTATGTAGCCAATCCGAAACCAAAATTCAAATTTCAAAAACAACTTACCAGAGGAAAACATAATGGACAATACAATCGTTAATATTATCAAACAAAGATTCATTGATGAACTCCATATATTTACTGCATTCCGAGACCTACCAACGGAGACATCCCAGTTGATAATTGGAGCAATTGACCAAACAGAGATTGCAGACCTTATCCCAGGAAAGAAAGAAGTTCCAAATCTATCCTTGGATATGGATAACAAGATACTATTTGCTCAAGAGGCAGACGTACAATCCGATGGAGCAATTGGACAAGCACCGCCCAAGGCAATGAGTGAAGAATGTTTTATCCGAGTGATGAAAGTCTATCAAGACCGTGACAATGCAATGAAAGAAGAAATAGCAACATTGCAACGCCAGCACAATTGCGAAAGACAACCAGGAGAGCAATGCAAACTCGGAACCGGGGACGGACGATGTTCTATCTGTAAATTGGTAGATGGAGAAGAACAAATTGCTGCATTAAAAATGTTGCTGGATTCCAAGATTGAACAGTTATCCTTGCAAAAAGGAAGTATTGTATTTGTACATGTTCCGCATGGACTATCTATGGTTCAAATAAGCAAAATACACAGGATATTTTCAAATATGACAAAATATACCGAGACGAAAAACCCGGTTATTATTATTCCCGATGGAATAAAAGTTAAACAATTTAACAATGAACAACTGCGCAAAGTAGGATTGCAGCACATCCCAGAAATCCAATATGGATTGAAGGAGCAAACAGCAAGGTATCTCAGAAAGAAATATGAAGCCGATCCAATGTACCCAACAATAGATTTTGACGAATGGTTAGTTGATTACATTCATAACATTGGGAAGTAGGGCAACGAATGCCACCACAAACCAGTTTGATAGAGCAATTATTCAATTTAGCATTATATCTTGGATTCACATTTCTTGTTATTCGAACAGCAAGCAATATTCAAAAGGATTACGAGGAGAAGAAAAAAAAGAAAGCAGGAAAGAGCCATGGCAGAAAAACCAGATAAAGAATACGCATCAATGCAGAGAGCTCAGAGGGATGCAATAAAGAAGTTGAAGCAGAACGGTTACCGACAGGCAAATGTAGCAGTATGTTTGAACTGTAAACACTCAGGGCAAATGTCAATTGAGGATGTATTGACCTGCAGCCTATTATCAAATATTGAATGGACTGTTAATACAGTTGATGGATTGCACGTATGTAACAAATACGAACCAAAAATCTAAGAAAGGATCAGTTATGTTCATCGATACCCACACGCTATATGGTATTATAATAATACTTGCAATTGCACTTCTGGCCAATATTCTTTATGCGATAAGCAGAAAAGAACTAATAATAGGATACGAGAAAAAAATCCTTGACTTAGCAGAAGACAACAAAAAAAATGATGGAGAATATTCCCGGATACATCACAAATTGGCGATGATGAGAGATTTATATCTTTGGGAACGCTATCCAGATTACAGAGGAATGCTGATAGGCTTTCCATTAAAAGTATTGATAATGTTGGAACGATATATCCTAGAACTACAGCGAGAATTATCAGAAGCAAGGCAATCCAACACTAACGAATATAGAAAATCTATTTTATCGGAAAATGAACAATACAAACAATCCTTCAAGTTGTATCACAATGCAATCAGATCATTGAATAATCGATGGAAAGAAGAACACCCGGACTTTGAAGGTCATCCAGATACGGCCACAGTAGCAAAATGGGCAAGTGAAATAATTGATGGAAGTAAACTCACATTAAACGATCCAAAATTAATGTATGAATATATACTTGCAAAAAGTATGTTTACAGAAGAACAGTTATTAAATTTGCTGGGAGAAAAGTATCAGCAGAGAACATCGGATGCATTAACGCCGGACGAAGAAAGAGAATTGAAAGAATTAAGAGAACTTCTAAAAAATTCCAATGTTATTATGTTTGGCTATCAACAAGATAGATTAAGACAACTTCAATACAAGAAATATAAATACATTAATCCCGATCCCCAGAGCAGTGCAGACTTGAACACTCACAACCACGCCGTAACCATCTTTCAAAGATTTAAAGAACGATGGAATAATCTTGTATCCAACAACCAAGTCAATATAGATCGAGAAGTTATTAGGCAGATTGAAATAGGACTGATGGAATATGCAATCACACTAAAAGCCAAAGGAGTAATTTAATATTATGGACAAACTACAATTACAATTAGCAAACGCCGACACTGAATTATTTAACGGTAATCAATGCCTTATATTCAGAGAGCCAGTAACAATATCCTACATAAAACAAAGTGATTTATGAAAACATTCTATATTCAACCAAACTCATAAGAAAGGATGGATAATATGTGGATTTATATAATAATACTCATTTCACAAACATGGACAAGCCAAACAATTCCTTGTCCTAAAGGATTAAAAGATTGTAACACGATCCATACAGTGACACATTCGAAAGAGGATACTGTAACGATTGAAAAATATTGCGAACTGCAGGATGCAACCAATAGATATAAAGATTTGAACAGCAATCTTAATTGGTATAATGGCCATTATTATAATAAAAGAGCTAAAAAAATAGATTTTAATATTACTATCCTTGATTCAGTATTTATCAATAAGTAGTAAATAAGAATAATAGTCTAGACTAAATTATGCTTATATGCACAACTTTTAATAAAGAGCAATATTAACAATTGGAACATTTCAGATAGCGAAAATTCACAAAAATAAAAGATTTTCCAAGTCACGCCGATCATTCAGAAAAATTCTACAAACAAAAGTGTTTTCCAGGGCAGAGAAATGAATAATGATTTACCAATGTATTTTCAATTTTGTTAGTATTTTTAATTTAGATATATTAAAAATCATTAAGCATAATGCCAATCCTTCATAGGGAAAACAAAATGAAAAAATGTAAGTTTTGTGGAATATCTTTTAATGCAAAAGGCACAAAAATAACATGTTCGATGGAATGTTCAAAGAAATACAACGAAGAATTATCAAAGATACAAAAGAGAATTTGCGTATTTTGCGGATCACCTTTTGAAGTTTCAGGAAAATCTATTAGTAATACTTGTTCATTTACTTGCGGATTTTTATTTGGGAGGAGAAAATCACTAGAATCTCAAGGCAAATACAAAGAAGCAAAAGCAGTCAGATTATTAACAATACAAGAAATTGCATATGGGAAACATAAACAGGAAGCAAGACGTAGACCAGGAATAGGAACAAAACTAACATTGCAGGAATTTATAAATTTTTGGCAAAAAGATTGCACCTATTGCGGAGATAAGATTGAAACAATAGGATTAGATAGAATTAACAGTGATGTAGGATATATTAAAGGGAATGTAGTGCCTTGTTGCAAACATTGTAATTGGATGAAAAATAAAAACTCACCAGAATTTTTCCTAAACCATTGCAAGAAAGTTGCTAACCATTCATCGAAATAATCATTTGACTCAAACAGGAATATTAGTAAATTACAGCCACAGAATAACACGAATAATAACAGGAGACAGCCCCATGATTAAAATAACCAAGAAGCAATTAGCCGAGATCCAAAAGTATTCCAAAGAACTCAAATTGAATTATCCAAAATTATTCTTGCTAACCGAGGATAGAAATCTTTCAATCCTTACCTTATCGATGATAAGCCCACCACAATACAATAATCTGTATTTTTATAACCAGCAACTCAATACGCTTCAGATGAACCTAATGAGACTGGACTACATGCTAACCAAGTTCAATTTAAGACTTGGTATCCATTCACAATCAAAAAAACCTCATAGACGGTACGGATCACTGGAGAAACTTCCAGGAGCATTTTCAGACCTTATTTGTTTTACTCCAAAATATACCGCCAAAGATGATTTAGAGAAAATAACCTTGGATTTATTTCTTGCAGCAAGCGAGGAAATACTCAAAAACACCAGCACGAGGAGAAAGAAATGAGTAATCCAATTATAATATCGGATAGGGAAAAAGAGATTGAAGAAGCCGTACAATCCGAATGGTTCCAAGAACAGGGGAAAAGATGGGAAGCATTGACAGCCGATGGATGGGTAATTGCAAGAGGAGACCATTTATCAAACGAAGTAGGGCTGAGTATGCAAACTGTTTATTATAGCCATGGAGTATCCATACGACTCCAAAAAGACAAACTAACAGTAAAAGAGATTTATACATTTCTTTTAGAATTTTGCGAGAACCACGCCAAAATGCATAAGGATAAATAAAAATGAAAACCCCAGTTGAAGAAATCCAGAAGACCGCCCAACAATTCCCAGTAGGGAAATACAAAAGAATATTGCACGAGGAACAAGATTTTGAAATACTGAAATATTACACCGAACAACGGGGAGCCGATGGAGCCGATGTTGAAGTAAAAACCCATATCCTTGGACAACAGGCTATCAGTATTTACGCATTATGGAGAATGGTAGATTGCCATTCCTTCAAACCAGTCCCGCAACTAGACAGCACCAGCCCAGTCTACAACGAAGTGAAGATAACAATTGGAGAACAACTCTTTCAATTCAATTCATTTGAAGACTGGGTAAACCATGCAACCCGCCGATACGAAAATGCAGAAACCAATAGCCAGCGATCCATCGCAATTGACAAAGTAGGAAGGATAGTTGACTCAGGCCGAGAATTTATGAGAGCACGGGACGAGAACGCATTCCCAGTGATAGTATATCGGAAAATAATATAAGAGGATAACAATGGAAAATTATATTTGGGTATTCGATGCAGAAAAAGGGGAATTGGTTCAAAGGGAAATGGAACCTAATCAGCCCAAGCCAGAAGAAATATCATTAGAGCCATTCCTTAAAGAAGGATTTTTTTAATGCCAACCGAACCAATTGAAGTCCAGCGATCCCGTAAGAAAGGATATCGCCAACCATCACATACAAAATATGTTGGACGAGGAACGGTATATGGCAATCCATTCAAAGTCAGTGATAAGATAACGCCACGAACAGCAGTAAAGCTATACAAGAGATATTTGAAATTACAACTAAAAGCAGACCCGGAATTTTTAGAACAATTGAGAGGATATAATCTCAGTTGCTTTTGCCCAATCGGAAATCATTGCCACCGTCAAATACTTTTAGAACTTGCAAACAGACCCAAGGCAACGGAATGAAGCATATCCCGCCGTATATCGTAACACCGAGCCAACAAAAACTATTGGACTCATTCCGAAATAAGGTAAAACAATTTGCAAATGATGAATTGACACGGGACGAGATATTAGCCGAGGAAAAAATCCTTACTGATGCAAAGATTGAACAAGGGGAAATAGTAAAAGTTTATATGAAAGTAGAACAATCGATGCACACAATGCCATGCTCATTAACATTGGGAGTAATAAATCGGGGAGGGAAGACTCCCAGCCGATCAGGAGAAACATATCCAAGTAATGAAGACAATTACACACGAACAAAGGAAGACAACCAATGAAGAACCTTGCTGATGAATTTATCCCAATAGTCCAACGTTGTGCAAAGTGCAATAAGATTTATTATGCACCTAAACAAGTAAGCATGTGCCCTTGCTTCCTAGGTGAAAGGGCATGGGTAAAACAAATAGCCAATATTGTAGGGATGAAAGTAGCAGAGGAATGTTTACACTCCACGGGATTCCAAGAATTTATCGAAAATGAATACATGGGATTTTGGAAAACAATGGTAAGAATTGGGGAACCATGCAGAACAGATTTTACACCTATTCCTTCAGAAACTATTTTTAGAAAGTATTTCAGATGATTGACCTAAGTAAGATTACACCCGACAACATACGAGCACTATCTTGGAAGCAACCATACGGCATGTTGATGTTACCGCCGTTCAACAAGATTGAAACCCGTTCATGGGATACTCAATGGAGGGGATACGTTTTAATGTGTGCAAGTAAAAAGGACTATTCAATCACAACAGTTGAAAGCATTTCAGGGGAGAAACAAACAGCACGGATTATTAAAATCCTAACTGAAAAAGTGATAGAGCACGAACTAAAAACAGGACAAACAAGAACCGACATTGAAAAAGAAATATTTCACAACGGACACGCCATTGCAGTAGGGAGACTTGTCAATAGTGAATATATGTTGAAAGACCACGAGCAACGAGCATACGTTGAACATCATTATTATCTTTGGTCACACATTTACGAAGATGTAACACCAATACAGCCCTTCCCATTCAAAGGATCGCTAGGATTCAAAAAGCTCACAACGGAAGACATTGCAAAGATAAAACTACTATGACCGACACACCCAAGAACCTACAGCAATTCATACGGCAATCAGGGGAGACCCGTTTCAAAATGGAGATAGTAGCCATTGAGGATGAATTCATTGAACTGGAAATATACCCCGAGTACGTCCCAGACAATAAATTCAAAGCAGTCATTGAAGCAAACGAACTTCATTCAGCGATACTCTATCAGTTCAAAAGAATAATGATGAAGCACATTAAGAAGCCAGGAAAATTCAATTCAAAGAACTTATATGCAGGAAGCAAAGCCAGCCTTGACAAGCATCGAACTTAAAACAATCATTGAGAGTTATTCGTATACCTTCAGCAACGAGATCCAATTGCAGGATGGAATAAAGAAGGTATTCGATATAAACTCAGTCCAATATGAGAGAGAAAAAAACTATGGAAATAATCGGATAGACTTTGTACATTCTACCATCGCAATAGAGATAAAGACAAAACAATCCAGCACACACATTATGCAGCAACTAGACCGATACGCAAGGATCGATACAATAACCGAACTCATTCTCATAACCACGAGAAGAACGCATCAGGTTCCAACCGCATTAAACAATAAACCAATAACCACAATCCTAATAAATTCCAGCCTATGAAGTATTACGGAACCGCTACGTACGACAAAGAACAAAATCAATACCTTATCAAATGCGAACCTCATGTAACAATGAGACTCAAAAGAGTATTTGGCAAGATAGGTGAAAGTAGCCAGGGGGAACACCGCATCAGTGCCAACGAAGACAACAGCCGAGATTTACTTTGGTTCATGGATCGATACCCATTGCAGATGGAGCCGAGCCAATTACAAATGTTAAACCTACTCAGTGACCAGAGTAAACAGACAGAAATATATCTTGACAATTTCTACAAAGAAAAATTCCATGCATCAGTTGCACCATTAGCAGTCCCAGCCTATCAATTCCAGAACGAGGCAGCATCCATGGGATTACGGATGAAAGGTTTACTATTAGCCGATGACTTAGGACTAGGGAAGACCGTTTCTTTTATCGCATTATTAACGAACCGAGAAACACTCCCAGCAGTAGTTGTACCGCTTGCACACCTTCCCCAGCAATGGTATGACATGATAAAACAATTTGCACCACATTTGAGAGTGCACATTGTAAAGACAAAATCAGTTTACAAAATAAAACCACACGATGTATACATAGTCAATTATCACAAACTATCAGGATGGGCAGAGACATTTGCAAAGATAGCAAAGACCGTATGTTTTGATGAGTGCCAAGAACTCAGGAGACAGGGAAGCGCAAAGTATATTGCCGCAAAATATCTATCAGCCAATACGGAATTCCACATGGGATTATCGGCAACCCCGATATACAACTATGGAGGAGAAATATTTAATGTGCTGGATGTGCTCAGTCCCGGAAAACTCGGATCAAGCCAGGAATTTGAACGGGAATGGTGCACCAGTGTATTTGGAAAACAAACATTGAAAGACCCAGTAGCATTTGGAAACTATTTAAGAAATAGCGGATTGATGTTACGAAGAACAAGAAAAGAAGTGAAGCGAGAAATCCCACCCGTTCAAGTATTCAACCAGTACGTTGATGCAGACCTAAATGCGATCCAAGAAGTAGAAAGCAACTGTTTAGAACTTGCTCAATTCATTCTCTCAGGAACAGAAGTAAACCGAGGGGACAAGATGAGAGCAAGCGAGGAATTTGATATGCGATTACGGCAAGCCACGGGAATAGCAAAAGCCCCGCACGTAGCAAACTTTGTACGTATCCTTATTGAGAACGGGGAAAAAGTTTTACTCTTTGGATGGCACAGGGAAGTATATAAAATTTGGAATAGACTTCTCTTTGATGTTAATCCCGTCATGTATACAGGGAGTGAAAGCCCGAAACAAAAAAATGAATCAAAGGAAGAATTTATAAACGGTAAAAGCCAACTGATGATAATGAGCAACCGATCAGGAGCGGGAACCGATGGACTACAAAAAGTATGCAAGACAGTTGTAAACGGGGAACTTGACTGGAGCCCAGGAGTACACGAGCAGAACCTTGGAAGGATAGCACGGGACGGACAAGAATATCCAGTGATAGGATACAACCTAATATCGAAGCACGGTTCAGACCCAGTTATTGCGGATATCATTGGACTGAAAAAATACCAAGTAGAGGGAATTCGTAATCCTGATAAACCCTTGGTAGAAAAATTGCAAGCCGATCCGTTACACATTAAAAAATTAGCCCAGCAGTATCTTGAAAACCATTTGAGGAAATAAATGACAATCGATAACAAATATGAAATAACCCAGACTGTTTATCTAAAAACAGATTTACAACAAGCCCCATGCATAATAACACAAATAAATATTAGAGAGAAATATATTCTATACGAAGTAGCACACGGGACTACAAATTCATAGCATTACGAATTTGAGATTCAGCCAGAAAAGCAATTTCTAAAATGAACGACCTTAGCAAATATACCGATGATGAACTTCTCAATGAATTACAACAGAGGGCAGAGAGAAGAAATGAAGAAACACCAATTAAATGTTGTGATGAATGTAAACACTTCAAACCATACAAAGGAATAGGATTAAATGTTCCAGACACATACAATGCATGTTCCAAGGGACATAAGATGTCATTCAGACAACCAGCCAATCCAGTAGATGACAACTGGGGATATTATAAACGAAGTTGTAAAGACAGAGAGGAGCCAAGCGATGACCGAGAAAATGAAATTCCTAAAACGTATTCAATACGTTTACATAATACTGAGTGACCGATTAGGACACATTTTGTGCAAAACAGGTTTACATAAATATAAACTTGAATCACAATACTACAAAGGCGAAACACATCCATTTAACTTTAGATGGAAATGCAAAAGATGTGGACACTACCATTGGGAATGGGTTTTCTAAAAAATTAAAATGTTACCACCAAACAAAAATAAGACTTGAACAAGAATGAATCACGCACAATCATTGATACCATTCCAACCCACGGGAATAATTAAGACAATGCCAATGGAATTTTTTGATACCTATGGGATGGAAAGATTTATCCGAGAATTCTACACCAACCCGAACAAGAACCACGATTCATATTTTATGTTCACACTCTCAGGCCAGCCAAAATATGAAGTATTATATTTCTATTTACTATTTGATGGAGCAATACGATACAGAGCAAACATAATTCAATTCCGGGGAGAGGCAACATATGCATTCCCTAAAGGGAACACAATTCACGGAAAGGCATGGGTAGATATTGGAGCACCAGTAATTAAATTCAACGAACCAATCCCAATGAAAGGCTTTCAGGGATTTAGGTATACAGATGGATCATTTGAAAGGAGAACAAAAATATGATACTATACACCGAAGCCGAGGGACAATACTTCCAGAAGTTACCGTTCACAATGAAACGGAAAACATTACTACGAATATTAAACAAAGCACGGAATAGCCAACGTCAATTCAGAAGATTAACAGAACAGGACAGCTATTTTCGATCAAAAATTTATCCAGTAGTAATACTAATAAACGGAGAATTATATACAGTAGCATCAGTCCTATTCAGCAACTTCACACGATGGGATTATATGTCAGGCAGAAATGAAACGCAATCCGAACCATTCTATAAAACCCATAAACAATACCGTAAAAAGATGTGGAAGCGAAACAAACAAATTCCTACAGATCAATATATTTTAGAACGTCAACAGGAAGCAAGCGCAGAATTGAAAAAAGCACTTGAGATAGGATGGGAGACAAAAGTAACTGTTTGAATATCCCAACCTAAAAATGTATATTTGAACAACCAAAAGGACAACCAATGTTCAATATTCCAATAGTATGTGTACCCGAGATACCCAAAGGAATAGCACTACTTGCTTACCCAACAAAAAACAGTATTGAATTTCACAACGGGAAAATAACCGTCACAAAAGAATTTCAGGAAGTAGCCAGAATAATAAACATAGGAGAAAATACAGAAATGCTTCCCACACCTTCAACCGCTTCGATAGAACAAATAAGATTAAAGCAAGACGAACTCGAAAAAGCAAAGGAACAAAGATGCACTTGCTCAGGAGTATCCATGGAATTCAACAAGACTTGCCAGTGTGATCGAGGAAAGATAGTCAAACAATTGGAAACCGAACTCACAGAATTATTAAAATCTTTATAACCAGAGGACACCACCATGGAAGAAAACTTCAAAAAACTTTCCGAAAGATTAAATATTCAACTTGCAGCAATTGCAGTTGAAGTAAAATTATTAGTCAAACATTCCGAACTTGATACCGCCAATATTGGATTCACACCAAACCAAAAAGAAGTAGTTGGAGAGATGAAAGCAAACATTATGCTTTCATATCGACACTTGGAAGATGCACATCACAGACTTTCACGAGTGCAGGAACTTCATTCAACGATAGAGACATACTATCCAACAATGCATCCTGAAGAAAGTTCAGAATTAGAAGAAAGCACAGAATTAAACGACTTACTATTCAGCCAAAGATTCTTCGAAGGGAAAATTGATGGGGAAGGAGTAATTGTAGATTCGTTAATTGGCAAACCAATAAAGTACGGAGATAAAGAAATTGGGATGATTGAATCAGCAATATTAATCGGTGAGATAATTCAGTACAAAGCACGAATTTATAAAAAATCCGAAGAACTATTCAAATCAATAACCGAGTTTCCAAAGATATTTCCATCAATTGGATTTAGTATTGAAGAACCAATCTTGAATAAAAAAAGAAATATTGAAACAGAACAAAATTTCATTGTTGTCAATGGCAGAAAAATAGCATGGGATAAGGATGAAATATCCTACGAAACGTTAATGGTATTAGTGGGATATAAAATCGATGATATTGTAAGCGTAACATTTAGTAGAGGATGGATTCCAAGCGAAGGGATTCTTTATCCTAATAAAACAGTACCGACAATAACGGGGATGTCATTTTCTGCAGTCATTACAGGAAATGCATAATGATGTTAAATCCATAAAAAAATAAATGAATCATATTTTCTTTGCCGAGCCAATCAGCAACGAAAAGATAATAAAAGGAACAATCCTACACACCACACAGCAACCAAACACACTTCCAGTATTAGCCAGCGAACACGAACACACGACAATAGAAAATAGAACTTATCTTTTAGTTGATAAACAACCCCTTGAATTTCTAGGTGCAGTCCCGAAAAAAAACTCAGGACTTTCCCGGATATTCAAGTCCATGAACACCATTGTAGAAATTACTGCACTCAATGAAGTAATTGAAACAAGTACCAACTGGATACGCAAGGGCATCCAATGCAACAAGGGAATTATCATTAAAGTAGGAAAAGATATTGCAGTTGTACGAGATCCAATTGGAAGCATCATTCCTTATAAAATCAGTTCATTACAACCAGTAGAAATACTGGACACCGATGCAATCTTAAAAGCCCATTCCTTTGCAATTGAAATACAAAAGGCAATTGCAACAGGCCAGAACTTCCCTGGATTAAATCAGCAAGCAACCGAAGGAACGACCAAACAATTTGGAGTAAATGACACCCGCCGACTTGGGAGAGGCAAGGACGGTAAACTCAGATGGATGGATGCAGACGAATATGCAAAAGAAGTATCCAGCCGTCAGGGAAAACAACAACCAGCCCAGACCACAAGACAATTCAAAGTAGGAGAAACAATTCACTTCAAAGGGGAAGAAGTAAAAGTTATCGATCATTCCGATAAAGTTGTGGCATATAAAAAAGCCGATGGAAGCACGGGAACATTCGAAGCGAATTCATACAAGGAAGATTCCGAGGATAAGAACGCCGAGGGCAAAGCAAAAGCAATGACCCTTGGGAACTTCAATGCAAAGAAGAAACCCGCCGAGGCCGCAAAAGAATTTGGAGAGAACAAGCCTTCAGCAATCAGCCACGAAGCACCCCCCAACGCATGGTATAAAGAACACCAACGGATCATTGACACGGAAACGGCAACGCCCGAGTACGAGGAATTTGTCAAGAACGCCGAAGCCAACGGTTACCATAAGAACGGAAACTTTGAGTATTCCAAAGAAGTGAAATACAAAGATACAGACGGAAATATTTCTATCAATAAGACCCTTGAACTTTCAAAGTTTTACAACACCGAAACAAAGAAAACAGACTTCAGCATTGATGGAGTGCAGACCAAGGTTACATATGATGGAAAAGAATATGACCTTGCAGATTTAGATGGAAAAGATTTATCTGGAATGACCATCAGAAACGAAGACGGTATTGAACAGAAAATCAATAAGTATGACTTGGATAAATACCAAGGCAATATCAAAATTGATGAGAATGGGAAAGCAACTATTATCCAGCAAGGAAAAGATATTGGAGAATTCATTCCAGAAGCAAATATCACTCAGGAGGATTTGCTAAAAGAAGGAACGCTCAAAATTATCGGGGATGAAATTTGGAAGCGAACAAAAACCGGAGATGGAGTATCATTCAACGATACACTTCTAGGACGAGTGGATAAAGGCATTGCATTCTACAAACACGGAAACGAAGTGGGAATTGTGTCCGATGGATATACTACCAACATTGCAAACCGTAACAACGTACGAAGACCCAGCACTCAGGCCGTAAAAGATACCGAGATTCAAAAGCGCATAAGAAAAGAAACCGCCAAACTAAAAGAAGAAGGTAAATCACGGCAGGACGTTGACAGTGTTAAAGCACGGATCGAAATTGAAAATAGTCCTTCACTGGAAAAGAAGGGCAAGTCAATTGATACCGCAGACTATGAAGACGTAATCAATACTTTTATTCCCGACAAAGAAACCATAGCGCAAGTTGCGAACAGTTATGGTACGGAAGAATGGAAAGCAAATATCAAAGCTCTGGCCGAGCAAATGAAAGTTACGGACGTTCAGAGGGCAAATGAAATTGATGCATTCAATAAAATGAGTAAGAACGGGATATTGAAAGATGCACCACAGGAGAGGAACGCTTCAGAATATCTTGACAGTGCCAAGGAGTTACTTGAGAATAAATATCGGGAATTCAAACGTGAACAGTTAAACGAAAAAATTTCATCCAGAAAACAAGGGGACACGAAAACAAAATTTGAACGTGGAGAACTTGCAGAGATACCGGTTAATGCAAAAGCCGTCAGTTCTAAAACAATGCGTATCCGAGATAGTGAAGAAAACACCTATCAAGTAACGTACGCAGTTGTACCAATGAATGATGTAATCCAGAGCCACGAAAGCACGGGAGAAGAACACGCCGACCACCCCAAGGAACTACAAGCGAGGAACCGTAAGACCGAAGGTTCTAAAAAACAAATGGGAGAAATTGCTTCACAGATTGATGAACGAGTGACCGAAGATTCAGCCGATGCAAACCGAGGAGCACCAGTTGGATATTCCAAGGATGGGAAAGTTTATATCGCTCAGGGCAACGGACGAACTGCAGGAATTAAAGGTTCAACAGGAGATGCACGAGATACATATTTTGGATTGATGGTACGTAAGGCAGCAGAATTGGGAATGCGTACCAAGGACATCCAGCCCACGGACATGCTAGTCAGAGTCTTGACACCGAAACACACCTATCAGGATGCAATCACTTTAGGAGCCGACCAAGACACGCCAGCAATGCCATACACAGAAGTAGAACGAACTAGGGCTTTCCAAAATAAAAACCCGCAAGGACTTTTAGAGGCAGGACAAAATATTAATATGAAGTCCATTGGCAACAAGCCGATCAATGAAACAAATGTTGCAAGTTGGATAAGTGACAACCCGGAAATCTATAAGAAAATACTTGCACAAACAGGAAAGCAACGAGCGCATATTGAAACCAGCCCAAAGTTACAAAGCGAGGCAATCAATATTGCGATGATGGCACAACTCAAACCAGACTTCATTGATGATATATCGGCACGGGACACCCGCACACACGACCTAGTAAAAACCGTCACGCCATCACTAGTAGAAAATCAGAAACTTATTGCTGAAGGAAAACTCCCAGAGAACGCCGACCTACAAAATATTTTTCACAACGTTATCAAAACGTATGATTCAATTGACAGCAACACCAAGTCATTGATGAATATTAAAAATGGTCAAAGTGATTTTCTCAATGATGATGAGAACACCGCCGATGCAAACTCCCTACTTCATAAAATGAAGCAAGAACATTTGTTCAGCACCACGGGGAAGGAAGAAAGCACATTCAGAGACCCGTTAAAGGTTATCGGAATGATTGCCTACCAACAGGCAATGAAGCCACGGGATAACGAAGTAGCACGACAACAAGCATACACACAATACGCACTCAAAACAAAACGATTTGCCGAGGCAATCAAAACCCTAGATACAAACCAATCGGATATATTTGGGAGCCAGTTAAACCCAGAGGAGCAAAAGAAAGAGAACAATAAAAAACTTATCCAGATTGCAGAACGAGTATTCCTTGAAAACAAACCCTACCAATCGGGGACGGAAGAACTATCAGCCGATGAACAAGAAGCAAGCAAAGAGCAATTTGCAAAATTCGATGTATACGGCAAGATGAAGAAGATCGCTGATAAGTACGGATTCAAACTAGTAGGAGAAGAAGAACCAGAGACGATCCTAAAGTCCATGGTAAACTATTTTCTCAATTATCGCTACAACCGGGAAGTGAAAGAAATTCAATCCTTCATTGCGAAAGGGAAGCAACTTGGTCTATTCCCAGCAGTGCCAAAAGCACCAGCAACTCCCAAGGTTCCTTCAGCGACAAAACCAACCACAGGATTGAACTGGAATAAATCCCAAGGGCAGGAAAAACCAGGGCACAAATATTTACGGAGAGAAAAAGGCAAGAGCGGGAAATGGGAATATATTTACGAGGAGCCGACAGGCAGACAATATGCCACGGATGAGAAGGGCACGGAACTTCCAAAGCATCGGAACTGGGAGCAAGGCACGGAAGTGATCCACAACGGGGAAAAAGTTTCCATCCATGAAATGAGCGATAACATTGTAGCACTCAAGAAAAAGAATGGAGACATCTATACCGCCAATGTGAAAGACGTTGATACCTTCCATGGCCGACAGAAGAATTTACGCAAACAGATGACAGGATTGAACGTTTCCAAGCCAACACCAAAATGGGACGAACTCATACTGAAATTGAATTCCGATCTTGAACAGGGAAGCAAGTCAGGACAATTTGAATTTGCAGACAACAAAGCGGAGTTAGAACGGAAAATAAAATATGCGGAAGATGAGAGAAATAAAATTAGACAAAAAGTGTCCAGAGAAGAATCAACGGAGAAGCCCACACCAGTAACCGAAACACCAGCATTTGATAATTCAAAAGATATTACTCTTTCTCATTTAGCAAACGATCTTAATGAAAAATATAAAATCGCTAAAGACATAGAATTTGAGATGTCTTTTTTTGATTTGCAAGATATAGAAGATGTAAAAAAAGGTTTTCAGAAAACATCGGAAGTGCTAAAAATTCCAATAAAAAAAGTTGAAGAACTATATTATTCAAGAAAAGAAACACATCAAAAATTAAAGGATATAATTGCAAAAGATTTGAATAAAAACTACGGGACTAAACTTAAAAAGACAGATAGTGGTAATTATTATTACAAGTCCTCATTTCTACCACGCAGTGACAATAAAATATTTTATAAACTTCTTGATCTACAGCAGAAACTTGCAAATGAAAAATCAAAAAAGTTTCTTAAAAATGAAAACATAAAAGTACAACTCAAAAATCTTAAATCTATAGGAACTTCTTCAAAGTCTTCAAACTATTACCAATTTCCATCAGGTAAAACAATAAGAATAAGCGATCATTCCCCTGATGGCTATTGGATTACCCAGCCAGGACACTCACATGATTATTATGTTGAAGTAAAATGGAACAGTGATTTGAATAAAGTTAAAGATGAATTATTTGATATATTAAAAACAGAAAACTTATTTGCTCTGAAGGAAAAAGATATTACAAAATCTTTCTTCCAACGCCTATTCCCAATTCTCAAATCCCAACTCGGAATGTTTGGAGTAAAATCAACAAAGGGACTTCCATCAAAACAGAAGAAACAATTTAATCCCGATGTAAAATTTAACGAAGTTCAAGAAGGACAAACAAAGAACTTCAACGCGAACGACAAGCGAGTATTGAAGCGCGGAGCGTTTGGGAAAATGAGATGGTTCAACGCCGATGCAACGGAAGCACATCAACAAGGACTATTTGACAAGACCAAAACAGTTGACCACGTAAAGCATCAACAACACGTAGAGGAAGTTTCCCAAAAAATAGAAGACACCCATATAGATTCTCATAGTGGACAAAGCGACTATCAAATGACAGTTAAGCAAAAAGGTAAGGTTATTGCTAAACTTGAATATTCCGAATTTGAGAAAACTCCACATATTAATATGATTGAAGTATCAAAGGATCATCAGCGAAAAGGACTTGCTAAAAAACTCATTTACAACCTTCAAAAAAAATATCCCAACAAAACGATTCAATGGGGAATGATGACGGATGAGGGAAGCGCATTGAGAAATTCTCTAAAGAAAACTTTTATTCAAAATCCAGAGTATAAAAAGTTAGCGGATGAATTAGAATTGTTAAGAAAAAAACAAAGCGAGATGCAAATACAATTTGATGACTTTACAGAGAACAGCAAAAATTGGAATAAGGAAGATCGAGAGAAAAAACGTCAAGAATTGCCAGATGATTCTTTTAATGAAATAACGGATAAGATTTATGATATTGAAAAACAAATAGAGGATTTATCTGAAGGAGAAGAAATAATTGATACAGAAGAACCAAAACCCGATTTCCCAATGCCAGAACCGAAGGAGATAGTTGCAAAACCAGTCACAGCAGTCAAACTGAAAAACGGAGAAGTAGTAACAGATGATAAAGCAAAGATTCACGCTCAGATGGAAAATGTAAACTGGGATGAAGTTGATACAACTGGATTTGTTATCGGAGGAGAATATAAAGAGAATGGAAAATCCGAACTTGGAGAGCAAGCACGAGCCAAGAAAGAACGTGATGAAGCGAGAGAAAAGAAAATATCCAAACCAAAAGAATTAACCCTATACCGAGGAGGCAAGAACGGTAATTGGTATACACCCGATAAATCGGCAGCCAAGGAATATTCAACATTGGATCAGGATGGAAAACTTGAAAAGAAAAACTTCACTTTCAATAAACTTGCAGAAAAGGAAGATATACTTTCAACAGCCGAGGAATTAGGATTGACCGATGCAAAAGAACAAGCATTGTATTGGTTAGTAAGTCCAGAAACCTATCATGGAGCCGATAAAATAATATCAGCATTAAAGGAAAAGGGATTTGATGCAGTTCACCTACCTATAGGGGAAGATTTTTCACCAGAAGGAAAAGCAATTGAATCTTACATGTTGCTTAAAGATGCAGACCAAGAAAAATCCAACGGCATCACAGAGACCGAAGCATTTAAGAAATGGTTCCAAGGTTCCAAGGTAGTAGATGAGAATGGGAAACCATTAAGAGTATTTCATGGAACCACAAATAATTTTTCTGAACTTGGATACGATAATCTAAAAGATATTGATGCATTTTGGTTTACCGAAGACTTGAATTATGTGAATAATTTTGCAGGAGAAAAAGAAGGGTCAAACGTAATGCCAGTTTATCTAAAAATAGAAAATCCTGGAACCCAAGAAGATTTCAATGAGATTAGTAATGAGTATGATGAAAAAGTAAAAAATATTATAGATACCGATGATGAAATATCATTCTCGAAAATGGCAAAAGAAAAAGGATTTGACGGATTTATTATAGGACATACATCGGAAAAAGATAAGGTATTTGTTGCGCTAGATTCAGAACAAATAAAATCAGCGACAGGAAACGCAGGGACATTCGATCCTACAAATCCCGACATTACAAAGTCAATTAATCAGGTTACAGAATTCATTAAAAACTTATTCCAAGCACGAGAGGAAACAAACACCAATCCAAGCGAAGCACAAAAAGAAGCCGGCAACTACAAAAAGGGTACGGTAACACTCCACGGATTAGAGATAGCAATCGAAAATCCAAAAGGATCATTCCGAAGCGGGAAAGACCACAACGGCAAAGAGTGGAAAGTGAAGATGACTGCAGACTATGGTTACTTCAAAGAGAAGAATGCAGACAGCGTACAGATCAAAGGAAAAGACAAAGATGAAATTGATGTATTCATAGGAAGCGATCCTGAGAGCGAAAAAGTATTTATCGTTAATCAAATAAACCCAGCGACAAAAGTATTTGACGAGCACAAAGTCATCATTGCAACACCGGACGAAAAGAGAGCACTAAAACTTTATAAAGGAAGTTACTCCGATGATGCAATAAAACGAATTGGAAGCATTGTAGAAATGGATATGGAAGAATTCAAAGAGTGGCTATACAACGGCGATAAAACAACGGCAGTAAAACAGAAGAAAGTAAATGCTATGGAAACTCAAGAACATCCAGAAAGTGGTATCATTAAAAAACTTCAATCACAAATTGAAACACTAATGAATAAAGTCAGCAATCAAGACAAACCCAAAAAAGGACAAACAATTAAAACCGTAACATTCACACGGGATGATAAAGGCAGAATAACAGGAGCCACAATCAAAGAACAAAATAAATAGAAGGAACAACGGTTATGCTAAATTCAAATATTTCTAACATCGCAGCAAACACACAACTTAATGCACTTGCAGTATTAGCCAACAATGGATATTTGAGAATATACAACGGAGTGCAGCCAGTAAGTGCCGATACTCCAATTTCATCTCAAACATTACTATCAGAACTACGATTAAGTCCAACTGCATTTGGATCGGCCATCGGAGGAGTATTAACAGCAAACACAATTGTAGATGATACATCGGCAAACAACACGGGGACGGCAACTTGGTTCAGAATATTAAAATCAGATGGATCAACAGTTTTATTTGACGGTTCAGTAGGATTATCAAATGCAAATTTAGTTATGACTGATGTTGATATCCGAGTAGGATCACGAGTGTCAATAAATTCATTCACGTATACACTTCCAAAACACTGAGCGTAACAAATGATTAAGCATAAATTCCATAGTGAAATACCAGACTCAACAGACACGACAATAGTAAGGCCATCCAACTGGAATGATGAACACGATATAACCAACGGGATTGCAACCTTGGATGTAAACGGTACGGCAGTAGTAACAAATACGGAAGTAACCATTGCAGAAAAAATATTTTTAACACGACAATCGGGAAGAAGCAACATGGCCATTTATGTATCCAGCGTTAATCCCGGAATAGACTTCACAATCACATCTCTAGGTACAGCCGATGATGCAGGATTAAATATCGGATGGATAATTGTATAGCACTAATTTAATCAGGAGCAACAAAATGAAAAAAATCTTATTCCTTACACTGCTATTTACTTCTTTATCATTCTCACAATGGACAAGAGGTACAGGGGCACAGGCAAACGAAGTCTATCTATTCAGAGGGACGGACTCATTAGTCATCGGAAATTATATCTGGAATGGAGCAAGACTTGACTCCACACACATGAATATATTTACAGCCTATAAAAATCAAGACAACACATTTACGGGTATAAATACTCTCGGAGGTTTAACAAAGTTTGGTTCGCATAGTTACGGATTTAGTGCAACGATACAATTATGGGACGAACATTCACTTTCATATAAAAACATAGGACATGATTTAATAACAGGAAAATTAAATTTTAATTCAGATACAATTTCACTTGCAACTTGGCAGGGGACAAAAATTGATACAGCCTATTTGAGTTCATCAATTGCTGTTAAAGCTGATTCCGCAATCGTAGCCCCTGGTCTTGGAATAAACGTAAGTTATGCCTTGCATACCGTAACACCAAACGCAGATACAACAAAGATACCATTCAAAAATGCTATAGGTATCTGGGATGCTTCACAGTATCATACAGCGAGAGATTATTTTAGCAGTTTTAATGTAGATACAATTAGGGGGAGGACTCAAGCTGTATTTATTAACGATACTCTAAAATTGTTAAACGATAGATTTGTTTACTTCGGAGGAGTAAAATCTTTATTTACAAATTCAAGCAATACACAGTTCGGATATTCGGCTGGTGGATTAACTTCGGGTGGGACAGCAAATGCTTTATTCGGCTCCTATGCTGGTTATCACATTACGTCTGCACACGATAATGTTTTAATTGGAGCTAACGCAGGTTATATGCTTGATACATCCAATACAAATGTGTTTATAGGTAAGTCCGCAGGGTATTATACTATAAATGCAGAAAATACGATGGTTGGTCATAATTCTGGTTTTAACAATGTTGACGGACACGGTAATGTATTTATTGGAAAATATTCTGGATATGGTGACTCAACTGGCTATGCAAACGTTGAAATTGGAAAAGAATCTGGAATGAACAACAAGCAGGGAATTAGTAACATTTATCTTGGCTATCGCTCTGGGTATTGGAGAACAGATTCAAATAAATTATGGATTGGAAACAGTAATACTGCTATGCCAATACTGTTTGGCGACATTTCAAATGGAAGATTATCAATTAACGATACAACGAATACGAGTTACAATCTATACGTAAATGGAACTCAATATACGAGTGATTCTTCTAATTTCGGTGGTAATATAATTGTAAATGCAGGAAACACTGCTACAATAACTTTAGATGGAACGGTTGGCACGGAAAGAGTTGGGACGCAGTCTATTTGGACGCAGGGTGGTGGACTATATTCTTCGTCTCGCGGTAACATACGATTTGGGATTGATAACGATGGTAATTCAACGGCGGCAAGTTTTGATATTTACTCAAATGGACTTGGAAGTGCTGGAACTGGCGGAAATTTACTTTTCTCTGCAAATGAAAATACTGGCGCGACAATTAGATTAAAAGGGACAACAAATACTGCTGTGGTGATGCAGATTGAACGGTCTGCATCTACGACACCTGTAATTAAATTTGATTCAACGGGGCTTGGGACACTTGTTAATTTGACCACAACAGGTCTTTCAACATTCGGAACAAACGGGGGAACAACAACAATACCTTCTGGTGGTATTGCAAAGGTATATGTGTCAGGATTGACAACTTCGGGTAAGGTAGCTATCTCTGTGAACAAAGGTTCATTTGTTACGCTTGCGGTTGCAGATACAATACCGAGTTGGAATATCCCTTCAACCGATACACTGTATATTCGCTATAAATACAATGAAGTAGTTTCTTATGCGATAATGAAAAAATAATGAAAAAACTATTCTACACCATTCTATTGGCTTCAACGCTATGCTCTTGTGCTTCACAAGTGCAGATTGAAAAGCCATTGAATGATAAACAAAGTATGCAACAGCATCAATGACTGGATTTCTAAAATATTCAGACTTCTCAATATTCAGTTCTAAGATAGGTGGAAGCGGAACAACAAATACTTTTCCAATGTTTACGGGAACTTCAACACTCGGTAATTCAGGACTCTCCCAAACCTCTGGTGGTGATGAGATAGTAGCTAATGACTCATTGAAAGTAGGTGCAAGTGGAACGGGAGTGTTAAGGGCAGGGGCAACAACATTGTCGGGTGCTCTTAGTCTTGGTTCAAATACAATCACAACAACAGGCGCAGGTTCTCTTGGTTCTTTAACGCTTACATCAACCGTGCAAATCAATAGTAGCACACCAACATTAAATCTTAATTCGACAACAGAATTTAATCAAACAGCATTGAATTTTTATTCGAATAGTTTTTTACAGTGGCAAACCTTAAAGAGAACAACAACAAAACAATGGGGAATTTATAATAACCGTCTATCAACGTATGCAGTTTTGATTGATACGGCAGATAATAAAATGACACTAACAGGTGGATTAGTTGGAACAACAGGAGTTTTTGCTTCAAGAGGCGTAGTTGGATTATTAGTAGGTAACGTTGATTTAGGCGGAACAGTATCAAATAGATCGGTGATAAATTTATCGTCTTCAAATGAGTTATCAATATTCAAGATAGGACAATCAACTACTGCTTTCGGTCAGCATATTTGGCGATACAATGCAACAGAAGCATCGGCATACCTTGATATTCAATCGAATAAGGGTTTAGCATTGAATGTTAATAGTTCTGGCGCAGTTCCATCGTCGGCAACTGACTTAGCAATTGGAGCGACAACAATTACAACGACAGCAAGTTTATCTTCTGGCTTAATTACTTCGCACAATAATATTGTAAGTGATTCATCCTTTACTATCAATGAACGCACGACAACACCAACATATCCGACATCCAATACACAAATGCGCTCGTATATGAAAAGTGATAAAATAATTTGGGTTATCAATTCAGCCGGAACGCCAAGATTTTATTATTTCGATGCAACATTAACAGCAGATCAACAAATTAAATATTCAGCAACAGCACCATAATTTATGCAAACAGCCTTTCAACAAAATGCTTTTCAGGATAATGCGTTTCAGATTCAGGTATTCCGGGGATCGATTGAAATTATTTCAGCCCCAGAAACATCGGATGCAATAGGAGAAGTATTTAATCAGACAGACCAAGGGGATATAGGTGCATATCATAGAGAATGGAAAGAACTTCAAAAAGAAATTAAAGGAAGAATTGAAGTAACTGCAGAACGTTCACAAATAAAGGCAGCGGGGAAAATAACTCCAGTAATGCGAGGGAGTATAAATGCAACAGGATCAATAGGGAAAGTTGTTGCTGAAGGATATTGCGATGAAAGCGATGAGGACATTATGCAACTTGTTCTACAATTAGCGGAGATGTAGATGACTAAGAATGACCGAGCAAAACGACAGATACAAAAATTTGTAGCAACCAAGAAACGTCAGGCATTCGGCAACAAGCGACAAATCAAAGGACTGATTAAACTCAGTAAACTCCAACGAGGTATGAAATGAATTTCTTCCAAAGACTATTCCGCAAATCACAACTTGACATGTTCACAGCGTCAACACCGAAGAAAACAACAGGGCTAAACTTTGACAAACCAAAGACCGATAAAGAAGCGCGAATAGGAGACTTGAAAAGTGAGAACGGAAAGTATTACATATTTCTTGAAACTACAATTGGGAAACCACGATGGCATACACACGCCGAGTTACACCAGATGGCAAAAGAAGGGAAACCGATACCGGAGATAGCGAAGAAGAAAATTCCATCACTGAAAAAGGTTGAAGAAGATAAATCAAAAGAACCGATTGCAAAACACGGAGATAAAATTCGTTTTACCGATGATGAACATAAAGCGGAATGGATTGTTCAAAATTCACAAATTAACAAAGAAGGTAAAAGGGAATACGAAATAAAATACGATAACGGTGAGAAAGGAAAAGATCATACCATCTTTAAGACTTGGGTAGAACAAGATGACATTACATCTATCAATGGTAAAAACTTAAATCAAAAAGAAAAAGAAGCATACGAATTATCAGTTGATGAATATATTAATAAACTTAACAGTTCAAGAATTCCTAATGGATTAACACCAATCAGTAAAAACAAAAATGATAAGTCTTATCAACTTGCAAAGAACTCACATAAGATCAGAACACAGCAAGCTATATCTGAGGGCAAAGAAGTTTCACCAAAAGCAATTAATGACCACGAGGATATAAAAAAAATTGAAGATGCTAAATCTTCATTATTTAGTCAGAGCAATAAAGAAAAAGCCGATCCATTATCCGAAGCCGTTAATAAAAAAGTCAACGATAAAAAAAATCAAGAAGAAAGAAACCATAGGGTATTTGTCGTTCATAAGAGCAACAAGCCAACCACGGAACATGAGAACTTGACCGAAGAAGAAGCAAAACAAATTTACGAGAAATATAAAACCGATGCAGATTCAGAGATCACAACATGGAATAAAAGCATTTATAACGACCATGGGAAAGTAACTTCAATTCCTACGGTTAAAATGCATGTCAATAAAACAAAAGAAGAACCAGCCGAACCCCAGGAGAAGAAAGAATATAAATTTACAACAACCAATGAATTCCTTAAATCAAAAGGATTAACGGAAGCCACAGCAAAAAAACTATCAATTGATAGAAAAGTAGAACTTTCAAAAGAATATGAACAGTTACAAAACAATGAAAGCAAATCAGCTCAGGAAGAATTCAAACAAAAATCACTTGAAGAAAAAGAGCAACGCCGATTAGAACAGGAAAAAAACAACAAGCAATTTGAAGATCAATTACAGATGGATGAAAAAGACCAAAGCATTGAAGACCGTATTGATGCAAAAATAAATGATAAACGTCCATTGACCCCAGAAGAACAAAAGTTTTTTGATGAAAACCAATACGCACCAACTGGATTCAAATATGACTCTCAGGGGAACCTTATCAAACAGGAAACGACACCAGCCGAACCCAAACACAAAGAATTAGAAGATAATTCTTTTGATTCGTTATCAGAAGATGCAAAACAAAGAGCATATAAAGACTATAAAAAAAATTCTACCAACGCTGATACATTTGAAGGATTCTCTCAAGCAATGAAGGGAGTAGAATTTAATAAAGATGGTACCGTCATAGAACCCGAACACAAAGTAGGTGACACGAAACAAGAAGACGGCCACACATACCGACTCAATGAAAACCATCGATGGGAAAGAGTGGATGAAGACAAAAAAGAAGAACATCCAACATTTGAAGTAGGGGAGAAAGCAACATTTACCAGCAAGGATGGAAAAGAGTATGAAGTAAATTTCCGTGGATACAACGGGGATAAAGCCGTCATTGTAGGAAAGCCAAAAGACAAAATAGATCAAATGGAAGTTGATATATCTCAGTTAAAAAAAATAGCAAAAGAGGAATCGAAACCAGAACCAACCGAACCAAAGCAAGAAGAAAATCAATTCGATGCAAAAGCATTGAAAGAAAAACTATTATCATTAAAACCAAAATTGAAGTTCCTAAATGCAGATGAACGTAAAGCAATGGAGAAACTTGCTGAAAGAACATCCAGCGCAAAGAACTCTCAAGAGAAGTTGGAAGTAGCAAAAGATATTGATGCATTCCTTACCGCAATTGATAAGAACATCGAAGACAAAGCCCAACGGGATAGAATGGTCAATCCAACCCTACACGCAAAGAAGGAAGATATTCATACAATAGTTGAACAGAAATTGGACGAGAAACAAGAAAATAAATCCTTCAAAGATGCAGGTAAAAGAGTAGGGGGATCAAAAAAGGAAATGGCAGCAATCAGGGCTATTACTTCAACAGACCTTGACAACATGGACAATGCAACAGCTTTCAAAGTTGTAACCAAGGACAGGATACTCCCAGACATTGACGTAGAGCAACGGCGATTAGACGGAGAAGATGCAGGGCTAGTATTCCTAAAGAAAAAACTCCACGAGGCAGTAAGTGCAAAGCCAGCCAATAATCCTGAAGCACGAAAAGCATACGTAGAACTTATTCCAAAACTATTTGAGAAAATTGATGCAGCCAAGTCCATAGATGAAATAGATGATATTGGACGAAACACTTTTGAACGATTATATTCATACCGAGGAGGAAACAAAGTATTTTTAATCGGCAGTAAAGATACCGTAGTAGAAGATTATCTGGGGAAAACATTCCTTAATCTGATTGCTAAGAATACAGATTCAGCAGCAGAAAATTGGAGCAAAGCAATTTTATACGATGCATTCCCAGAAAAACTATCCAGAGAAAAATACGAAAAATATATAGAGGCTAGAACCAATAACATTAAAGAAACAAAAGAGCGACTTGCAACACGTACCCCGGAAGAATGGGAACGAGAAACGAAAGATGATTACATGGTAAAATATACCTTCAACGGTAATCAGTTGAATAAAATGAAAAAAGAAGAACCGGATAAATACGCAAAACTTATCCAGGATCATAAGGATAGGGTATACAAAAAATTAGATAACAGTCTTCTTTCATTTGAGAACTGGATTAAAGACAGACCACGTTATGCACCACGACAATCCGACTGGACATGGAACGAAAAGAAAGAACGGCAAGCAACCGATAGAGCACAAGGAGAAATGAAGATACACGACAATCCACCCCTTGCATATATTAAGCGAGTGAACGGTAGAGAAGTTAAAAATTCAGATGTAACACCAGAGGCAATCAAAAATAATTTGGGATTCAACTCTGTACAATTTGGAAACTATGTAAAAGATGAAGAAGCCAAAGAGCATGTAAAACATTTCATTGCAAGCATCTATGATTTAGAAGATGCACTTGGAATAGATATGACAAAAATAAATAAGATGGGTAATCTATCCATGGCATTTGGAGCACGGTGGAGCGGAAAAGCAGGAGCGCATTATGAATCAATGGCAAAGATTATTAATCTCACAAAAACAAACGGCGATGGAGCAGTAGCACATGAATTTCATCACTACTTTGACCATCTCTTTGCGGGAATGAAAGAAACAGGTACACGGGACAATATGTTTTTATCGCATCAAAAATCCAACGATACACCAATTGGTAAAGCGATGAATAAAGTCATGGATGCAATTTATAAAGGGGACTATGTAGAAGAAAAAGTATTTGAACCAGACGGGAAACATTCTTATCCATCGATAAAAAGAACGTACGACCAAAAAGGATTGCAGGGAGCAATTGAAGAAATAAAACGCTATAGGTTCAACGCTGATTATTATAAATATCTTGCAAAACTAGAGGGGAAGCCAATTACAATTCCAATCGGAACAAGCACAACAAGATTTAATAAGAACGCACAAAATTTTAAGAGCGACTATTGGAGCCGTCCATTAGAATTATTTGCACGAGCAACGGAATCATTTATCCAGGACAAGTTAGAAGAAAAAGGGATGTACAACAATTATCTTGTCAGTGGAAACGATGTAACAAAACCAGATGGAAAATGGGATGCAGTATCATTGGGATTAACATATCCCCAGGGAGAAGAACGAAAGAAGATCAACGCAGCGATTGATGAACTTTGGAAAGTAGCAATCAAAGAATTAAATATTGGACAGGATAAACCAAAGGAAGGAAAACGAGTAACATCGGAAGTGAAGATTGAAAAGTCATTCAATGCCACAATTCATATATTCAATTTATCAAAACGATTTACATTCAACGGACGATAACTATGGCTAAGCGTAATGAAAAAGAATTCAATCAAAACTTCAACGAGATCCAATCGATCATTGAAAAGTATGTTCCCGGAGGAGTAGAAGCCCAAGCATTACTACTCCACGAAATAAATAAAAGCATCAATAAGGATGATATAGGCAGGGTATATCTTAATCAATACGCACTTGCCATGAGAAGGTTATCCATCAGTAAGTCATTCAAAGGAGATAACATCAAAGAATTATCTGAAAAATTTGACGTTTCCGAACAGACGATCCGAAACGATGTTAAGGAGCATTATGCAACCCAGATAAAAAAGTCAAAAGTTAAGGGCTTAAACTTTATCGGAATAAGAAAAAGCCTGGAATGTCAAGAATAGGAATTATTAAAAACTAACCTAATTTCTATAATTCCAACATTGTATTTTTGTTCTGTAAGTTTTACCACAAACACAATCTTTGAGACAATGCAAAATACCCCGTTCAAAATTTTTGGAAACGTAGAAATAATCAAAGCCGTATCTTCAAATCCATTGGATGGATTTAGGATCAGAGGAGTAGTTTTACGTAAAGCAAAAGATGAACAAGGTGAGACTCCAATGATGGACAAGATGGACTGGAGTTATTTTGATAAAACTCAAAACTTACTTTACGAACACAAACCCGCAACAATCACAATTGACAAATCGAAGAACACAACTTCAATCACTGCAAACGTCCCAGAGCCGGAAGATTATATCGGCAAAGTATTAAGCCGTACACGCAGTGCCGATGGAGCAAATGAAATCATTGAAGCCCAACTGTACCCGAGCAATAAGAAAGCTCAGGACATTGTTAAGATGATGAAAGATATTGAACTCATTAACAAACAATATCCGAAGCAACAGAAGACAATTGGATTTTCAATTGAGGCAGTCCCGATCCAAAAAACTGTAAATGGAAAATATGCAGACAAGAACGGGAATTACGCCGGCAAAGTTATCAGCATTGTAGTTTCACCAACACCGCAAGATGCAGGGACATACGCAGAAATAATGGAACACGAAAATAATAAAATTGCAAAATCATTGAGTGCAGGGTATGATGTTAATCCAGCGACAATGACAGACGGAGAAGCATTAAAGAAAGAAAGTTTAATAAGTAATAAAAAATCACAAACCAAAGGAGTAAGAACCATGCGTAAATACAAATCTATCCAAGATGCACATACCGAGTGCATTACAAAAGGCATGAAAGGTAAAGAAGCACAAGACGAAGCGACACGCTTGTGGAATGCACAATTGGCAGAAGAAGCCAATACGGTTACCGGATCAATTGAAAAGGGAATCGATGCAGCACTTTCTTTCATCAAAAAATCTTTTGAGCCGATCAATGCATTACTTGCCCGGACATCGGAAGTTGAAACAAGTCTTATCCGAGCAGACATTGAAATCAAAAAATCTTTTGCGAATTACGAAGCATCAACAGAAGATCAGCCATTTGACGGCGGAGCAGCCGTTGTAGCAATTCAAAAAAGTGTCTACGGACTGCAGACCGAACAAAACATCAGCAACCAATCAATTGCAAAAGCGATGATTGCACAATCAGAAGCAATGCAAGAACTTTTTGGAATTGTAAAAAGTATGGCAACACAACTTTCAACAATCCAGGGTACCAGCGATGATACCATTAACCGTGTAACCGCAATCATGCAGGGAGTTAAAAAATCTGTAGCAGGATCGACCACCGACCCAGCAGTATTGCGAACTCTTTCAGTTGATTCAAAACAAACTGAACTGAATGAAACAGACCGGATTATCAAAGGCATTCCAGTAAAACGGATTGAACGATTCCTTGTAGACCGGGGGGAACAACTCGGACGAGAACAAGGTGCTGCATATTTCACTGCACAGCAAAACTTTAAGGTGCAAGGATTGTCAGCAATCAACAAAGGGATGAGAAAAGAAATTGCTGATGCACTTGGAAGTTTTTCGTACGCAGTAGAAAACTAGTAATAGAAATTTATTTTTTTTAATCACTATCATTTAGGAGTTACACCATGAACGAATTACTTTTCCCAGACGAGATTATCTCTCCATCGGGATCACTGGAAGCATCGGCAATGCCACAAAGTATGTTGCAAATGTTGACCAGTGCAAATCCGATTGAAGCAATCCGTAAAGCATTATCCATTGGTTACGATGTTGACCCGGCAACAATGGCAGACGGAACCGCATTCCGTTTAGAATCACTTGAACCAGACCTTAAAAATTTGGTATTCAATGAACAGTCAACAGCAATGGCAAACGACTTGTTATCTGCAAAGAAAACAGCGAACTCCACCGTTGAACAATACACCACGATCAACGATGTTGCTGAAGCATTCACGTATCTTGAGGGAGGCTTACCGCCACAAGAAGACGATGATTATTCACGCCGTTTTGAACAGATCAAATACATTGGAGCCGTTTGTCAGGTAACCAATGTTATCCAACAGGCAAAGAATATGGTATCTGCAATTGAACAAGAGAACCGTATGAAACTTCTTGCCATCAAAAAGAAATTGAATGTTCTTTCATACTTTGGAGACAAAACATTAGTTTCCACAGAATTCAATGGATTCTACAAAGCCGTTGAAACATTCGATTCAGGCTCAATTGTCAGTACAAACATCATTGACATGCACGGTTACCGACCTTCCTTGGAAAAATTCAACCAAGGTGTACAGGTCATTCAAAGCGTTTCCGGTTACACGGATAAATTGCGATTGTATATGGGCATCAATGCACGATACGATTACAAGAATGAATTGCTGAAAGAAAAACGCTACATGGTCACGGGAGATTCACCTTCCCAAATCCAAGGCGTAGAAGCAAACAAATTGATTTATGATGGAGGAATGGCTCCAATACGTCCCGATATGTTCCTTAATCCCCGCAAGTTCCCACGCATGGCAGGGGGAGCATTCGTAGTATCAGGAGACACACCGCCAGCCACGCCGACAGTTACCAGCGTAACACCAACCGTTGATGCAAATTCAACATTGGTTCCCGGCACGTATGATTATGCGATTGTAGCAGTAAATAAATACGGACAAAAATCAGTTCCATCGGTAGTTGCGGCAACACAAAATGTTGCAGTGAACGCCGGAGAGAAAGTTGTATTTGTGATTGCTGATAGCGGAACAAGCCCAGCAGGAGCAGTTGCAACAGCATTTGAAGTGTACCGCCGGGATTCTACATTGACCGCCGATACGGATTATCGTTATTTGTTCACTGCAGCAATCGGAACAGCATCGGATGACGGTGC
>Ga0172379_10000534_pt1 | contig 94201 bp, 72 predicted proteins | sample GrowelOW334metaG_FD_119756 | JGI IMG/M metagenome (GOLD analysis project Ga0172379, IMG submission 119756) | Groundwater microbial communities from an aquifer near a municipal landfill in Southern Ontario, Canada - Groundwater well OW334 metaG | ecosystem: Environmental > Aquatic > Deep...
CCTTACTTACGACGATATAGAGGCGCTAAAGAAAAAAAATAACGTCCCCAATCTTCTTAACGCGGCCGCTTACGTCAAAGGCGTGGAAACCGTTGTCTGGGAAAATAACGAGCTGGATACGAACCTGAACGGAACAACAGCGAGTTACACGGAAATTGAATCCAGTAATGTTGAAGAAGGGCGGTTTTTTACTGAAGACGAAGAAAGGAGTCTTGCCCGGGTCGCGGTTTTGGGATCCAAAGTAAAAGAGGATCTATTCGGCCAGAGCGAAGCGATCGGCCATAAGATAAAAATAAAAAAGCACGGCTTTGAAGTGATCGGCGTGATGGCTGAAAAGGGAACCGTGGCTTTCCAGAATTACGATGACCAGATATTAATCCCGATTTCAACCGCCCAAAAATTAATTCTCGGCATTAACCATATTACCATGGCCCGAGCCAAAGCGGATAGCGAAGAAAATATCGGCCGGGTCATCGCCGATATAGAAAAAACCTTGCGCGAACAGCATAACATAACCGACCTTTCGGGCGACCAGGACGATTTTACCGTGCAGAGCGCTTCCGAAGCGCTGGACACGATCACAACGGTTACCGACGCTTTAAAATATTTTTTAGCGGCCATGGCGGCCATCTCGCTTTTAGTCGGCGGTATCGGCATCATGAACATCATGCTGGTTTCGGTTTCGGAGCGGACGCGCGAAATCGGTTTAAGGAAAGCGGTGGGAGCGACGCGCGCGAATATCCTGAGCCAGTTCCTCGTTGAATCCATGGCCATAACCCTGATCGGCGGGATTGCCGGCATAATTTTTGGAACCCTGATTGCTTTTCTCGTCGCCTTAGTCGCAGGCGCTTTGGGTTATGAATGGGAATTTAGTATTTCAATTATTTCAATCCTGCTCGCGGTCGGCGTTTCCGGTTTTGTCGGCCTTATTTTTGGGCTTTATCCGGCGGATAAAGCCGGCAGGCTTGACCCGATTGAAGCTTTGCGGTATGAATGAGTAGCACGGATAAGCGTGAAAAATTCATTTTTCCGCTAAATTCGTCATACTATTAATTGAAAATCGTAAATTGGCAATTGAAAATTCGTATGTCTCCGTCGTTCAATGGATAGGACGCAAGTTTCCGGAACTTGTGATGCAGGTTCGATTCCTGCCGGGGACACAATTTTTTCATCTAGACTCTATTTTGCAGGTTCCCTGCCTGCCGATAGGCAGGAAGCGACCGGCTGGAGGGCATTTCGGATATCCCGAGTTAGACGATGTGTGCGAGCCTGCCTGCCGGCAGGCAGGCGCAGCGAGCGAAAGAGCCGGACGAGGAGCACCCGCGCGCGTTCAGGAAAATCGCGAGCGGAGCGAGCACATTTTGTCTAACGTTTACGTATCATCTGAAGTTTTCATCCCGACTTAGCGGGATAAACTTTTGTTTCAGACAATGCTTTGTTTAATTATCTCTACCTAAACCTTCATCAAAACTAAGGGATGAAAATTTGGGCGGAGGGAAATTGACACTCCTTATTAATATCTATAAGTCAATTTCCTGTAGCCAGATATGCGTTGTTAGGCGATGAAACTAAAAATTTTGTACTAATAAAAAATTTTTGGCAATTCTTCATAATGAGGCAATGTTAAATTATTTTTTATTTTTTATTTGTTTAATTCCTGCGCGTAAAAGAAAAGATAGAGCTATAATTAGGGCAATAGCGATTATAAGTAGGGGGGTGATCATTAAAAATGATCCACCGGAATTGATTCCAAAAACAGAAAATAAAACAGCATACCCAATTATTAAGACTATGAGAATTATAGCCGAGGAAATCATTAAAATTCCTGATATTTTTGATTTTTGCATAAATATAATTTATTTAATTATTTACTTAGATTATTTTTTATGAGACATTGATTTATCGACCCGCAAAATTGCCAAAAATTCTTTTCAAAAATATAGAGGAAATATTACGCGAGCGGAGCGAGCACATTTTGTCTAACGTTCGCGTGTATCTGAAGTTTCGCAAAAATTCCTTTGAAAATCTAATTGTTTTTTGCGAAATTTGGGAGAGGCTGATTTGACATTCCTATTGAATCTAATTGCGTCAAATCTGCCGAACCAGATACACGCTGTTATACGATGTGACAAAAATCCTTCCTTATTTTTTTGGATTTGCTTGAAAAAAATAGTCTCCACCAAATCCTTTTTTCATTTCTTCAAGATTCGCAACGATTAACTTTCCTTTATTTCCAAACTTTGAAAGATAAAGACTATCTCCTAAATAGATTCCGAAATGAGTTATGTCTCCGTTTGAAAAATTATTAGGATTGTCTGTATTTGCTATGGCAATTGTATCACCTGGTTTAAGGTTATTTTCGTCGCTTAATAAACGCATATCCCAATTTTTAGCTTGATAATTACCAAATTCATAGGGTATGTCGTTTACAAGATGAGCAAAAGAAGCACAATCAAATCTTTCTTCTCTTGGTTTTGAATCTTCCCTGATGAACCTTGCAATATTTGATAACATCTGTTCAGGAAGACGAATATTTTTTAAACCCTGATCAGTTCTCATTAAAACTTGAATGTTATCTGTTCTTGACAAATTTGACAAACGATAATAGCTATAAGGTTTATTAATTTGACTTCGTCCAAGATTCAAAAGCTTTACATCGAAGCGTTGTTTAGATGAACTATTTTCAGCAGTACCATCTTCTCTTTCTATGATAAGTTTCGTTGCTTTTGGATCTATTACGTCGTCTATTTCTTGTCGCGTGTCCTTGATTGAAGATTCAAAACCAAAATCATTTCCTTTTTGTGCTTCTTTTGCGGAGCCTGTTTTTCCTAATAATTTTTCAAACATATATTTTAGTTAATTGTTGTATTATAACTCAAGAACCATGCTTTTTTCAAGCAAATCTATCTAATAAAGGGATTTTTGTCATATCGTATAACGTTAGCGATAACCGAAGTTCGTTTGACCGAAGGGAAAACAAATTTGGGAAAATGCCGAGCTGAGGCATTTTCCGGTTATCACTTGTTAGGCGAGGGTTCATTATAGCCTCATTATTATTTTATCAAATTAAAGCCAAAATGAAAGCGCAGCGCCCCCTTGAGTTGTGCTGATTTTTATTGTTGGTTTATAAATTTAAACGAATTAATTATTTTTTTGTCTATGTTAGTTAACTTTGGTTTTGACACCCTGTTGTTAAATCCGATTTGGTAAAGATGTTCGTTATTTTCAACCATGATAACATAACCTGTTCTACTTCCGGTCATTACCATATCCCAGGCGTCTATTCCAGCAAATGAAATTTTATTGACGTTGAAAATATTGCGATCAGGATTGCTGGTGTCATTTAACCAATCAATAAAAGTTGAATAGCCGGCAAAATTATATCCGCTCTCATAGTAAGTAATTGTAATATCATCCATATATTGCTCACCCTCCTTTTTATTTTGTTCGTTTTCAGGGCTGTTAATTGTAGTATATAACTTTCCCATTGAACCAGTAATCCAGTTTTTTGGGTGTTGCAGAGTATAATCGTTTAGCGGGCTTGTAAAATTTACCCATCCTACGGTTTGCTTTTCATCAGTTTGTTGTATTGGGTCAGTCTTTGATAGATTTTTAGTTTCAGTGTTCTTTTGTGTACAACCCGAAAAGATAGCCGCAAAAATAGACAAAAAAATAATTAATGTTAGTTTCTTCATGCGTTTTAAATTTAATTGCTAAGGATTAATGAATAAAAATCAGCACAATTTTGCCTAACTCCTTATATCCGAACTCGTTGACTGGTTGTTTAAAATAAGCTAGAATTTCGGTAGATACTTTAAATCATAAGAGGGATATGAAGCAAAGTATGAAACAGAATTATTATCCAAGCCAGGATCCGATATTAAAGCTGAAGCAGGAAATGAAATTGCGTAATTTCAGCGGAAAGACCATCAAATCTTATCTGTATTATATCACGGACGCGCTAAGATTTGCAAATTCCGGGCCGAAAAACGTAACTTCGGAGAATATCCGCGGTTATCTTGAAAAAATGGCGGATGACGGCAAATCAGCATCCACCCTGAACACCGCCTATAGCGCCCTGAAATTCTATTTTGAAAAAATTCTTTGCCGACGGTTTTTCATGAATATTCCGCGGGCAAAAACGCCGAAAAAACTGCCGGAAGTCTTAAGTAAAGAGGAAGTTAAAAAAATACTGGGGACAATACAGAATGTGAAGCATAAGCTCCTGCTCGGACTGATATACTCCTCCGGATTAAGAGTGTCCGAGGCGGTTAAGCTGAAAGTCAAAGATCTTGATTTTGACCGGATGATGCTTTTTATCCGCGCCGGCAAAGGCAAGAAAGACCGGATAACTATTATGTCGGAAAAGATGATTGGCGTCCTGAAAAAATACGTCTGCCGTAAAAATCCGGATGATTATGTTTTTGAAAGCGAGAGAAGCCGGGTGCTAAACGCGAATTCCGGAACGGTGGATGAAAAATTGAAAAATGGCGGCGCGGAGACTGGAAGTAAAAAGAACCGGTTAACCGAGCGATCAGCGCAGAAAGTTTTTTCCAATGCCTTAAAAAAATCCGGCGTGAAAAAACATGCTTCCTGTCACTGCCTGCGCCACAGCTTTGCCACGCATTTACTGGAAAATGGTACCGACATCAGGTATATCCAGGAACTCCTCGGTCATGCTAAACTGGAAACGACGCAAATTTATACCAAGGTGGCGGGAAATGTTTTAGAAAAAATAAAAAGTCCGCTGTAATCAATTATTCAATAAAATAATCTTTAATCAGCTTTTATAATTGAAGATTGTAGATTGAAAAATTGAAGATTAAATATGTTTTCTTCCTTAAAAATCGCTTCAAAAGCTCTGAGGGCGAATAAAGGCCGGACCGCGTTGGCGATTTTGGGAATTGTTATCGGCATCGCTTCGGTGATAATTGTTTTTTCCGCGGGCGAGGGTATCCGGCGGCTGGTTGTCGGCCAGGTTGAGGCTTTCGGCACCAACATTATTGAAACCGAATTCCGGGTGCCGAAAAAAACTGCCACCGGCCGGGCTTCGGACACCGAGCAAGGGATGGCTCAAGCTCAGGGCGTCCAGGTAACTACCCTGAAAATTTCGGATATGGAAGATATTGATAAACTGCCGAACGTGGCGCGAAGCTACGCCGGGATTCTCGGGCAGGAGCAGGTAAGCTATGGCAATGAACTGAAAAAATCCTTTCTCTTTGGAACCAGCGCGACTTATATAGACATTGACCAGTCGGAAATCGGGATTGGGCGGTTTTTTACCGACGCCGAAGATCGCTCGCTCATGGAAGTGGCGGTGCTCGGCGCGAAAATAAAGGAAAAATTATTCGGCGATAGCGACCCGATTGGACAGTCAATAAGGATTAGGAAGCAGAAATTTCGGGTGATCGGGGTGATGGAGGAGCGCGGAGCCATGGCTTTCATGAATTTTGACGATTATGTTTACGTCCCGATCAGGACTTTGCAGAAAAAGATCATGGGCATTGACCATGTCATGTACATAATCCATGAATTAAACGACGTTAACCTGGCTGATGAAACCGCCGATGAAATCCGTCTTATCGTCCGTGAAAATCACAACATCACCGACCCGGACCGCGACGATTTCGCTGTTATTACCATGGCTGAGATGATGAAAATTTTGGATACCGTAACCGGCGCCCTTACGCTTCTCCTTCTTGCCATTGTCGCTATCTCGCTCGTTGTCGGCGGTGTCGGAGTAATGAACATCATGTACGTCATGGTTTCGGAGCGGACTCCGGAAATCGGCCTGCGGAAATCAATCGGCGCCAAGTACTCCGACATCATGGCCCAGTTTTTATTTGAATCAATTCTCATCACCCTGGCCGGAGCCGCTATCGGTATTGTCTTTGGCATAATCGCTTCCTATCTTATTTCGCTTCTCGCCGCCAATTTCGGTCTGGCCTGGGAATTTGCCGTGCCAATCAGGGCTTATCCGGTGGCAATCGGTTTTTCGCTTTTATTCGGATTAGCTTTTGGGCTGTATCCGGCGCGGAAAGCCGCCCGCCTGGATCCGGTGGAAGCGTTAAGGAGGGAATAAAAAAAATTCCAAATAACAAATTTCAAAGTTCAAATACAAAAGTCTAAATATTATAATTTGGAATTTGATGCTTGGGATATTGTAAAATCCGGATTTAGTGCTATAATCTGTCTGTAAACGGAAATGGTTTTTTTATGTTCAATTATGTTTAATAAAGAGAAAAAAATTGATTTTGCCCGGGCTTATGAGCGGGTCGGGCGGGAGATAAAAGAGGTTGGCCGTTTTGCCTTAAAAGAGGCGGAAAATGCCGCCCGGTTCGTTAGGGTTGGGGAAGAAAAAATTGTTGCCAGCGCGAAAGAGGCGGAAAAAAAGGTCGGAGATTTTATTGTTGCCGAAGAGAAAAAAATCATTGGTCAGGCAAAAGAATTTTATGGGAACCTGCCGCCGGTCAAAAAGAAAAGGCGGCTCGCCAAAATAGCCGGACGCCTGAGATTATTCGCCCCGCTTTTAATCGGGTTGGCGGCGCTTCTCGTTGTTTTAACCGGAATTTCCGCCTGGATGTTTTCGGTTATAATTTTTAAGTCTCTGGAGGGCCGGGAGAATTTACTCTCTGCCGCGGCCTTAGCCCGGGAAAAGGACTTTGAGGGTTCTATGGCGCTAAGCCGATCGGCGGAAATGAATTTTAAATCCGCGTCAGCCAAGGCGGATGAAATAAATTCTAGTGTTTTAAGATATATTCCCCTCGTTGGCAGTACGGCGGAAGACTTAAAATACCTCACCGTAACCGCCGACATACTCGCCCGGACTGTCAGTCGGGGAACAATATTTTATCGGGAGCTCCAAAACCTCATTGCCCGGGAAGATAATGACTTTTCAAAACTAAGCCAGGAGGAAAAAGGCAAGGTTCTCGGGTATCTTTACGAAAGCGGGCCCGAACTGGCCGGCCTTAAAGCCAACCTGGATCTCGCGTCACTAAACCTTCAAAAGGTCCGATTTCCGCTAATCCTTTATCCGGCGCAGGGAAAAATCAATGACTTAAAAGAACAGGTGGATATGGGAAGGGAATTTCTCGCCCGAGCCATACCGGCGGCGAAATTTTTGCCTGAGCTGGCTGGTTATCCGGAGAAGAAAAATTTTCTCTTCCTTCTTGAAAACAATGACGAACTCCGGCCGGCCGGCGGTTTTATCGGCAACTACGGGGTAATGGAGACTTACTATGGTGATATCGTTAAATTTGACACTGAGGATTCCTATCATCTTGACATGCCGGTAAAAGACAAGATTAACGTTGATCCTCCGGCGCCCTTAAAAGAGTATTTGGCGCAGAAGTGGTATTTCCGGGATTCCAACTGGTCGCCGGATTTTCCCGAAACCGCGAGAACGGCTGAATGGTTTTTTAACGAAGAAACAAGACTCTCAGGCAAGGACGCTAAAGCCGCTGAATTATTCGCGTCCGCGCCGGGCGGAGTAAGCGCCGAGGCCGGAAATTTTGACGGAATTATAGCGATAACGCCGAAATTTATCACCGACCTTTTAGCCATCACCGGCCCGATGACTATTGGAGGCCATGAATACAATAAGGATAATTTTTCCGAACTTTTGGAATGGCGGGTGGAAGTGGCTTACCGGGATTTAGGGGAAAGCGAATGGAACCGGAAGGAGATGGTAGGCATGATCGCCCAGGAACTAAAAATTCGGCTTTTTGATTTGCCGTTTAGCCGCTGGGGCGAGATTTTTAAAGCCGTTGACTCCAATATTGACGAGAAGAACATTATGATGTATTTCAAGGATTGCGATTTGGAGCGACTCGCCGTTGAGGAGGGGATTGCCGGGGAAATGAAGCCGGCGGATAATGATTATTTTATGGCCGTTGACGCCAACCTGGCCGCCTTTAAGAGCGATTCGGTTATGAATAAAAATATCATTTATGAAGTCCGCGAAAAAGACGGCGCCCTTTACGCCAAAGTGACTCTTAATTACGCCCATCAGGGGGATTTTAGCTGGCGGTCAACAAAGTACCGGAGCTACACCCGAATTTTCGTTCCGGCCGGATCAGAGTTGGTTTCAGCTGACGGCTTTGAGAGTTCGGTGGCGGAAGAACTTAAGGAAAATTCTTTCCCGTCCGAATGCGGTAGCGTTGCGGACGACAAAACTTATTTTGGTGGGTTTTTTACGGTTGAGCCGGGAAAAATAAAAAACATCGCCATTGAATACCGTTTGCCGGCCGGTATTTATAAAAAATATGCTGAAGACCGTTATGAACTGTATTTGCAAAAACAGCCCGGCAACCGGGTGAGCGAAGCCGAAGTGGAACTCAGTTTCGGGAAAAATATCACCGCTTACAGTCCGGCCGGATTTTCGGCGGATAAGGTTAAGGATAACATGATAATCTGGAAGACGGATTTAAATACGGACAAAATGTTCGGAGTTGATTTGGAATAATTGTTAGCAAGAATGACTTATAGGCTAATTAAGCGTCTGAGTAAAAGAATTATCAATGATCAATTTTCAACCTGCCTGCCGGCAGGCAGGTAAATTTTCAATTAAGCAATTATTTAATTTTCAAACGAATTTTTAGTTCATTGATTAATTGAAAAATTGAAAATTCATTGATCATTGTAAATTGATAATTGATCATTGATTAATTATGTTCATAAAACGGATCGGCATTGACCTGGGGACAACATATACTCTGGTCCATCTCCCAAAAAGGGGGATTGTTATTAATGAGCCTTCGGTTGTCGCGGTTTCCATGGTTGACCGCAAAGTACTCGCCGTGGGAAACGAAGCTAAGGACATGATCGGCCGGACGCCGGATACTATTATTGCCCTAAAGCCCTTAAAGGATGGCGTTATCGCCGATTACCGGACTACGGAGGCCATGCTCCGTTATTTTATCAACAAAGCCACGGGCGGAATAAAATTGTTCCGGCCGGAAGTCATGGTCGCGGTTCCGGCCGGAATTTCCTCAACCGAGCGCCGGGCGGTTATTGACGCGACTATCGCGGCCGGAGCTAAAGCCGCCTATATTATTAAGGAGCCGGTAGCGGCGGCAATAGGCGCCGACATTCCGATCGGCTCGGCTTCCGGGCATATGATCATAGACATCGGCGGCGGCACTTCGGAAATGGCAGTCATCTCCTTAGGCGGCATTGTTACGTCAACTTCGGTCCGGGTAGGCGGCAATAAGTTTGACGCCGCCATTCTTGAATACATCCGGAGAAAATATAACCTGGCCATCGGCGAGCGCACTTCCGAAGACATAAAAATCAACATCGGTTCGGCTCTTTATCTTGAGGACAAACTTACCATGGAAGTTCGGGGCCGCGATCTCGTAACCGGCCTGCCGCGGACCATAACCGTAAAATCAGACGATGTGACCGAAGCGATTCAAAACGAACTGGAAGCGATTATAAACGCCGCTAAGCGGGTTTTGCACGACACTCCGCCGGAGCTGGCCGCCGATATCATGGATAAAGGCATTGTCCTTTCGGGCGGCAGTTCGCTCTTACGCAACATTGACCAGCTTGTTTCCCGGACTACCGGCGTCCCGGCTTATGTCGCCGACGACTCATTATTGTGCGTGGCCAAGGGAACGGGAATTGCCTTGGACAATTTGGATAGCTATAAGAGGTCAATACTGGCGACGAAATGATGTAAAATGTAAAAATCAAAAATAATTCGTCATTCTGACCCGCCGAATCGGCGGGGAAGAATCTCGTGGTAATAGCTCTATTCACGGGATCCTTCGCTACGCTCAGGATGACGATAAAATAATTTAAAATTTTAATCTGTTATTTTCCATTTTGATTTTGATATTTGAAATTTATAAGCTATGCTTATCGGCATTGACGCCAGCCGCGCTAACCGCGCCCATCGCCACGGGCCGGAATGGTATTCCTATTACATCATCAAACATTTCGCCCGGCTGGACAAGAAAAACCAATACATACTTTATTCCGATATTCCCCTTACCGGAGGATTATTGGATTTGACCTGCCTGGAAATGGAAAGGGAATGCGTCGGCGAAATAAAATACGATAAGGAAGGCTTTCAGATATTAAAAAGCCCGCATAATAATTTTCGCGCCCGCGTCCTTTCCTGGCCTTTTAAATTTTTATGGACTCAAGGAAGGCTTTCGGTGGCCATGCTAAAAAGAAAGTTCGGCAAGCCGGATATCCTTTTTATTCCGGCCCACACCCTGCCTTTTATCCATCCGCGCAAATCCGCCGTCACGGTCCATGACGTCGGCTTTGGAAGGGAGAGTGATTTTTACGAGGCGGAAAAGATCGGCTTTGAATCAAAAAGCATCCAGGGTATTACCGATTTGCTCGTCAGGATTTTTACTCTGGGTCGCTACGGTGCCAACAGCCGGGATTATCAGACCTGGTCAATAAAATTTGCCCTAAAGCGCGCCAACGCCATCATCTGCCCATCGGAATTCACGAAGAACGAAATCCTTAGCCTTTATGGCGGCGGCAAGGATAAAATCAAAGTGGTGGCTAACGGGCTTAACAGAGATTTTTACAATACGGAAGTCAGGGAGGACAAAGTCGCGATGATTCTTGAAAAATACGGCGTGGAAAAACCTTACCTTTTTTATCTCGGGAGGCTTGAGCGGAAGAAAAATATTCCGTCCCTGGTTGAAGCTTTCGGCATCATGAAAAATAAATATCCGGAGATTAGGCATAAACTGGTTTTGGCCGGCAACGCCAGCTACGGTTATGATGAAGCCAACTTCATGGCCTCAGAATATGACGTGGGCCGGGAAGTGATTATGCCGGGCTGGATTGAAGAAAGTGATCTGCCTTATTTTTACAAAGGCGCCGACGCTTTTGTTTTTCCTTCCCGCTATGAAGGCTTTGGCATCCCGCTTTTGCAGGCCATGGGCACCGGCATTCCGATTGCTACCTCCAACCGGAGTCCGATACCGGAAATCGTCGGCGACGCTGGATATTTCTTTGACGCCAGCGACGTTTACGCCATGTCCGAGGCTCTCCGGGAAATAATTATTAATCAGGATTTAAGAAAGCGGATTGTTGAGGCCGGCATCCGGCAGGCGAAGAATTACAGCTGGGAAAAATGCGCCCGGGAGACGCTTGCGATTTTGGAGGAACTCTAACGCAACTCCCACCCCTAACCTCTTACTGACTTATGACATCGCGGGGAGGGGTTAGGTAAAAGGGACAGGGGATTGACAAATATTTATCTTGTGTTATATTAAGGATAACTTAGCCACAGACAGCAGGCAAAAATTAAGACCTGCCGAGGCGATGAAGCAGTCTGCTTATTAAAAGCTGGCTTTTCAATTGTCGCGCGCTGTGGCTTTAGCCGCAGTTTTTTATTATCTTGAATCTTATATCTCGTATCTCAAAGCTCATATCTCGCATCTCATAATATTGACCACTTAAGGTACTGAAAATGAGATATGAGATATGAGATATGTGATATGTGATACGAGACCGCAAATATGCCTAAAACCAGATTACAAAAGAGCGAGATTTTAAGGACATTAAAAGAAAAAGTTAAAAAATCAAAATCATTATTTTTTGCCCGCTACAGCCGCATGACCGTGGAAGAGAGCGAAAAATTGCGTTCTGATTTAAGGAAAGAGTCCGGCGAATTTTTGGTCGCCAAAAAGACTTTAATCAACCTGGCGCTCGCCGACGCAGGGATTAAAGGGGTTGACGCGAAAAACCTTGAAGGCCAGGTCGGAATCATCTTTGGCTACGGCGATGAAGTGGCGCCGGTCAAAGAAGCGAGTAAGTTCATAAAGGAAAAAGAAGGCAAGCTGGAATTTTTAGCCGGTATCCTTGAAGGGAAAACGCTGGCCGCCGAAGAGGTAAAAATGCTAGCCACCCTTCCGTCCAAAACCGAACTTTACGCGAAAATCGTTGGTTCCATTAACGCTCCTGTTTCAGGCTTCGTTAACGCTTTGGCCGGGAATTTAAGGAATTTGGTTTATGTCCTTAAGGCAGTTGAAGAGAAAAAAACAAGCTGATTTATTAATAAAATGAATTATGAATAATGAATCATGAATAATAATAAAAAATATTCTTAATTCATAATTCTTAATTCTTAATTCAAACATATGTCAGACGAAGTAAAAAAAGACGAAGCAGCCGAAGAGGTTGTTATCCCGGAAAAATTTAAATCATTGGTGGAGACCATTGAAAAAATGTCGGTTCTAGATTTAGCCGAACTGGTTAAAATCTTGGAAAAGAAATTTGGCGTATCCGCCGCGGCTCCGGCCATGATGATGGGCGCTATGCCGGGAGCTCCGGTAGAAGCCGCTGAAGAAAAGACCAGCTTTAACGTTGAGATCACCGAAGCCGGCGCCAACAAAATCGCAGTGATTAAGGCGGTTCGGGAACTCACCGAAATGGGCTTAAAGGACGCCAAGGATTTAGTTGACGGCGCTCCGAAAATGCTTAAAGAAGGGATAAAAAAAGAGGACGCCGAAGCCATGAAAAAGAGACTGGAAGAAGCCGGCGCGAAAGTCACTTTGAAATAATATTACAGCGCGGGATAAAAAATACTCCTTATTCAAAAGGAGTATTTTTTTATGTCTGTATATGGAAAATTGTGCGGGAGCTATTTTTTCAAATGCTCCGCTTCTATTTCGTAAACCACTGCGCCGTTCAGGACGTAGATTTTTTTCGCGCTTTCGTTAACGATAAAATCCTTCAAGTTGCTCCATTTTTCCGACTGATATTGGAGGACAAAACTGCCGTCTTTTCTAAAGACAGCCAAACGTTTTTCTTTCGGTTCTAAAATATAGATAAACCCGGTTTCTTCGAGGCTCACTTTAAGAGCTACTGCTTCAGTAATGGGGCGGATAAGCCCTTCCATTTTTAGTTCGGCTTTTTTTCCGGAAAAGAATTTTTGGACTTCTCCGTTTTTCTTAAGAATATAGACATTGCCGTCAATGTCCAGGTCAAGGGCATCTTTAAAATCGGCTTTTTCAGTGAGCCAATTCTGGCCAGGGCCGTAGCTTTCGCCGGATTTATTAAAGCGGACAACCTGGCCTCCGGCCTTGTCAAGGAAATAAAGCCGGTTGTTATAGGTGGAAAAGATGTCCAGCCCGGCGGCTCGGTCAGAACCAAGCTCCCGGTTGGCCCATTTTTCCTCCGCCGGGTTTAAGGCGGCGATCTTGTTTTCTGATTTAAAAAGACAGTCGTTATTTTTATCAGTAACTGGCGCCGAGAGGCTTTTAAATTCGGCCGGGATGGCTATTGAAGTAACAGCTTTGTTTTTTTCATCAATCTTAAAAAGGCTCGCCAAGGCGCGGTCGTAAGCGAATATTTTTTCGCCCGCTTGGGCGAGATAGAGCGGGTCGGCGCCGGCCGCGGCAATGGAGAAATCGGCGAGCGTTTTCGGATCCGCGATTTTTATCGCGCGGCTCAGTTTTTCTTCCTGTTCCAGAAATTTTTTCTTAAGTTCCTCATATCGGGCGATATCGCCAACGTTTTTGGGAAATTGATCAAGAATGCCCGCGACTTCAATAATCAGGTCTTTAGCCCCTTTTTCATTGCCGTAGAGGAAAGAGGCTTCAATCTGGTTCTGTTTTTGCGTTACCTCTTCAGCCAGCCGGCTATAAGTTTTTTTTATTTCCTCACCCTTTTTCTTATTAGCTAAGACCGATAAATTTACGGAAAACAGGATCAGGCAGGCGGCTCCGGCAATGAGTGAAATTTTTCCCGCGCGCCCAAGGCTCGTAAACCAATTTTTTAAGCCGGCGGTTAGAGAGCGGGCTCTGGAAAAACAATAAAAAGGCAAAGCGGCTAGTGAAGCGAGAGTGAATTTTTTCTGTCTTAGGTTTAGTATCGCGTCGTGCGGTTGAATCATGGGGCTACTGTCTTCCCCGGGCAAGGCGGCTGTTATCGCGGCTCCGGCGGGCGGGGTAAAGTTGCCGGATTTGGCCTTGGAAAAGCGTTTAAGGCCTAACTCGGCCAGTCTGGTGATGAATCTGGTTAAAGAAAAAAGCGTTTTCTTCGGAGAAAAACGGCTGGTTCTTTTTTTGGAAATGATTTTTTCTCTGATCAGGATAAATTTATTTTCTCCGGGGAAATACTTCCGTGAGCCAGCCCTTAACCGCTCAATGATTTTTGTTCCCCAGTTTTTTATCGGCAGAAGCCCGGACGGGCTTAAAAAGGTTTCGGTCCGCTTTTCGGTTTTATCAAGGTAGGAAAGGGAGGCACTCGGATCGCTTTGCGGAGTTATGGACAGGCTTTCCCGGGCGGATTTTTCGTTTTTCAGGTTTTTTATGATCAGCCCGAGAATGGAAGTTATGGCGCTGATGCCCGAGAGTTCGTTCTTAATCAATTCGGCGGCGCTCGCCGGAGGGAGGGTGGTGATTATTTCCGAAAGCTTTTTTTCACTGAAATATTCCGGCAGGGTTTCATTGGTAAAAATGGCATGGGCGCCGCGGGGAAAAGGGCCGCTTATGATATGGGAAAAAAGGTATTTTCGCGATTCGGTTTCCGCCGCCGGACCGCGGCTCTCGCTTAAGATGTTTATGAGCCTCGTTCTTACACCGCCATTTTCCTTTATCCTGGCGGCGAGATAGGCCTTGTTGGTTCCGCTGGAGGAAAAATAAATCGCGTCTTTATGGATGACCCCGACAGTGAGGCTTGATTTTTTTTCCGGGAGCCGGATCCGCTCGTCCCGGCAAAAGCGGGAAAAGGATTTATTGGTGGCGGTCAGGGCGGATTCAAGCAGCAGGTCAATTTTTATGAGACCCGATTCCTTAAAAAAGTACTGCTCGTTCTGGTAATAACTTTTCGGGATTTCCGCTAAAAGGAAGTTAATTATTTTCAGGCTGTCATTCCGGTTTCCGCTAATTTCAACCAAAATAAAAAGTTTCCCGAGCCGCATTTCTTTTTCCGCGTCGGTTTCCGATAAATAAATATCGCTCCAGACTTTGGAGCCGGTTTTTGAGCTTAATATTACTTGGGCGAATTTGTAGGACACTTATGCAGAATTTTTAATTTTTAATTTTGTAATTTTTAATGAGTTAATTTAAAAATTAAAAATTATAAAATTAAAAATTTTATTGTCATTAATTTAAAAGACATGATGGGCGCCAAAACAACCAAAAAGCGAGTCCTTTACTAACAGCTGATAATATTATACTATAAATCCATAAATAATAAAGGTCTGCGGTAATGTATGCTTCAAAAACTTTTCGGTTCAAAGGCAAGGGTATCGCTTTTAAAACTTTTCCTTCTTAACTCCGAAGAAAAATATTATGTCCGCGAGCTTAGCCGGCGCTCCGGCCTCGCGGTCAATTCAATCGCCAGGGAGCTTGATAATCTTGAAGCTTTCGGACTATTGAATTCCTGCATGGAAATTGTTGAAATTCCGGTTAAAAAGGAAAATGCCGGAGAGGCTGCCGGCGGGCAGGCGGTTGACGGATTAAAGAAAAAGTCCGCGTATCGGCCGACCGGTTTCTTAAAACAGCAAAGGAAATATTACCGGGCTAACCGAGATTTTATCCTTTTAAGCGAGCTTAAAAATCTTATCATCCGCTCCCAGGTCCTCTATGAAAAAGATTTCGCGACAAAAATAAGGCGGATAGGGAATCTTAAGCTTCTTATTCTTTCAGGGATATTCGCCGGCAACGAAGCCGGACCGGTTGATATCCTCGTTGTCGGCAAGATCAATAAAGTCAAATTCTCTCTCCTCATAAAAGACATGGAAAAAGAGCTCCAAAAAGAGCTGAATTTTACGGTCATGGATCCGGATGAATACAGATATCGGAAAGACATGACTGACGTGTTTTTGTATAGCATCCTGGAAGGAAAAAAAATCGTTTTAATTGATGAAATCGGATTGCTGTAATCCGCATTAATCTACAATCTTCAATCTACAATCTTCAATTAATAAATAATTGTAGATTGGAAATAATTTTAATGTTAGCCTAATTTTCATAATTAGGTTTTTTTGTTTGGTGCCCTCTTTACTTTTTCCGCTAAACCTGTTAAGGTGATGAGTCAATAAATTACAAATTAAAAATTACGAATTACTAATTTTGCCTGATATATGAATATTATTGATATTTTTAGTAATTTTTAATTTGTAATTTGTAATTGGATTAACTATGGACATCAACCTGATTAAAAGAAAAAAAGGGACAATCATAACGCTGGTGCTATTATTATTGATCTTCGGATTGGGTGGAAGCCTTATCAGGGGGTTTAAATACGGCGCTGACAGCAAAATCCTTGTTTACCAGAAATTTCCGGCCGGAACCGATATTTATTCCATCAACCGATCCAACGAATACTTAAGCTCGGTTTTGGCCGAAGTGGTAAAATCGGATTCATTCTACGGCGAAGTTTTGCAATCCGGCTTTAATATTAATGAGGAATATTTTAGCGAAGAGAAAAATAATAAGGATATTTTAAAAAAATGGGGCGAAACCGCTGAAGCCCGCCCAGGGCTTGATTCGGGAATGATTAATATAAGCGTTTTTCATCCGAATCGCGCTGAGGCGGAAAAAATTGCCCGGGCGATCAATTTTGTTTTAGTGACTAAAAACCAAAATTACCACGGCGGCGGGGAAAATGTGGTATTAAAAGTAATTGATAAACCCGCAGTTTCCGACTGGCCTGTCCGCCCGAACCTGCCGCTTAACCTCAGTCTGGCTTTTATAATCGGTCTCGTAATCGCTTTTACTTATATTTATCTTTTTCCGGAAGAAAAGTACGACTTGTCTTTTTGGCCGAAAGGAAAAACTAACCGGAGAAAAAATTATGAAAATACTCTTAATAATCCTGGCCGCGAAGAAAATAATTGGCATAGCCTTGCTAGTGTACTTACGGCTAAAAAAGAAGGACAAAATTATCCTGGACAAAGCGAAAGCCTTCGCGCGGAAGCTCAGGGAGAAGGTTCCGGTTTTATCCGGTCCGATGAATTTAATATCCAGACTGGCCGGGCGAACCGAAATATGGCTTTTGAAAATCCGGATCAGTCTGGCGCGGCTAAAAACGCGGACGCTCAGGACAGCGAAGGTAGTCGCGACCAATATGGTTCCGGTTCTGCCGTTTTTCTGGAAGACGAAAGATTTCGCGCTGAAACTCGCCCGCGGATTGAGGATATTTTAAGCCGGGGGAGCATGGAGAATTTAATGTAAGGGGTATTAATAGACAGGAAGTAGTTTTAAAAAATATGAACTTATTTAATATTAGCGCCTAATTTAGGCGCTTTTTTGTATTTTCAGGGCCTTGACGGTTAGGCTGAAATCTGCTAAGGTAATGTGTTAAATTGTCAGTATTGGGTGTTTATAGTATACTGCGAAATTCAAGGTAAATTAATAAAGTTGAGTTAAATTTATTTTTTCTTTGCCCTCGCGCTTTAAAAGTAAGCCGCTAGGTGTTTTACCGGGTGGCAATCTCTATTAAAGACTGAAGGTAAGGGAGGAAATTGCTTCTTTGACAATTTTAGGATCATCAGCGCTTCGGCGCTGTGATGATATAGGTGAAGTTTATTAGAGTAACATGCCGGTAATTTCGCGTCCGTAGGTTCGGAAGTGAAAACCCGTGGTTCGGGTACCGGCAACCTGACACCCGGTAGGTTCCGGGAGAAAGGCGGAAGAAGATGCAAAAGCGTCTTCCGGTAACGGTGGCCGCGCTCGTCGGTTTTATCGGCTTGAGCGTGGCTGTGACGCCCACCTCATGGTGGGAGAATGGCGGTCGCCTTTACTTTGCGGCCGTTTACGGGTTGGTCGTAATTCTGCCCCTTCTGTTGTATGTATGTTGGAAGGTGCGGGAGGGCGGTCTGCCCATAGTCGAAGGAAATGGAGTCTCTGGGGTTGCCGAGTTTCCGCGAATAGTAACTATTCCATTTGAAATCGCGGATACGGATCAGTCGGGTCTTGAGCCCGGTGAAGTCCGGATGGTAAACTGGGAGGCAGAAGTTTTAGAAGTTTCTCCCGGGCGGTATATGAGTCCGCTTTGGCCGGATGACCAGAAGCCCAAATCGCGGAGCGAGATTTTAAAAGAGCTCCGTCGCGGGCTTCGGAAATTCTGGCAAAAGAGAGAGGGCTCTCTCGTTGAGGCGACCGCAACGTTGCTTCGCGAAGAAGAACTCCGGGAGATCGGCCAGAGGGTCGTAGCTGACCCAAAGGCCGTGAGCATTGAAGCCAATGCCGCCTGTGAGGCGGCTGAGAAAGTCTGAGGAGGAAGGTTATGAAAGTGAAAGTTGTTTTACGGATTCTGGTACTTTTGGCAATTGGAACCCTGCTCAGTGGCTGTGCCACCGGGCGGATGGGAAAAAATGAGCTTTATAGCCTCCCCCAGGATTTCAAAAACATGGGCAACGCAAAGGGATACTACTCCGTCTTGATTCCCGAGCACGAACTCCTTTTTAGGAGTGAAGTTGTCGACGGGGGAGTAGCCCATAATATTATCTTTCGGAACGACGAGAAAGATGATAAGCCTGGGAAGGAAAGTGTCGGTGGCCTTGATATCATGAGAGGGAGCCAACCCCTCCTCTGGGTCATTGATGTTAAAGGCCGGGACTGGAACCGGCAGGCCTACATCAACTCCAGGTCGTCCGAACACCAGTATGCGCCGGATGCGCAACTGGTTTTTGGCACCGGCATGCCCAGATTCAACTGGAAGCATATCCGCCCAATCAATCAATACCCTGAGGTAAAGATTGAGTGGGTTGAGTTCGGCAGTGAGCGTCACAAAGAGCTCATGGCCGAATTGGCCGGAATTATCGAATCCATCTCCAGGCTCAAATTCCCAGGACTAGGAGAGCGAATACTCGAGCGGATTGGTAGCGTATCTACAGAAGACGCCGCCGCTGCATCTGCAGGACCTATGGGTCTTGCCAGCATAGCTGGCGGTCGGGTTCTGGGGATTCTGATGGAAATGGTCGGATCCGCCGACCTTAGTCAGCCGGGGTATGATACTGCCCCGGACACCCGGTTTAAATCGGTGCTCCGCGACCTCAAGTCCGAGCGCCAAGCACCGGCAAACCCCCAGGCCGATGAGGCTTATCTTAGACGGCTTCAGCAGTACGATGATGATCAGGCCGTCTGGAAGAAAAAATATGGTAAACATCTGAAAGGAGGGCAAGCAAGTGAGTAAGTTTCTCAAGATCATCTTGGCGATTGCCTTGGCAATCGCGCTTGTTCATCCCGTCCTCGCCGAGGACGGGAAAGATGAGCAAGTTGTTGTCGTTGAGCCTCAGGTACAGACGGAGGAGAAATACGCCGTGAAAAAGGGTGATACGCTGGGTAAAATATATCAGCAAAATTACTCTGATTCGGCATCTCCGAAACGCATCCGAGCTCTGGCTGGCTGGAAAAGTCAAGTAACTCACCCGAAGTTGTGGGTGTTTACTGGCCAGCAATTAGAGCTTCCGAGGCCACTGGTGTTAACACAAACCGTGGCGGGTGAAAATCCGACCACGCTGTCTAGGAGCGAAGCGGTGAAAGCCGCCTTGGAACAGCTCCCTAAGAGTCTTCAGGAGGCGCGGTTGCCGGTTAATTTGTCCAATGCAACTGTTGAACGGATGGTCAACGCCCTTGAAAGCTCGACCCAGACGGTTGAAATTGACGGCCAGATTTATGCCGTCGTGACCTATGGAAAGAGCGCTCAGGGCTGGACTAAAACCCGGCTAGAGAAAGGGAGCAAGGGCCCCAAAGCAGTTGTTCCTCTGAACGAGGATTATTCGCTGAGGGTAATAGAGGGAAAAAGTTGCAACAATATTTACCTGCAACTTTTGAAAATAATCCCTCCTCCACCTCCACTGCCACCACCCCCTCCGCCAAGCGCGCCTGAGGAAATAGTAAAGCAGTACAGTGAGGTCATCAGGAAGCCCCAAGTTGACGTAGTCGGTGGGGCTGACAGAACCTGGTACTCCGACGGCGCCAACGACACTAGTTTTTGGACCTATGGCGCGGTTCGCTGGGAGGTCGGCACCGACCGCTGGGGAAATAAGTACTCAGCAGGTCCGTACACTCGCCTCTCGGGTTACACCGGCCAGTGGAACGACCCCAAGGGTGTCGTGAAGTCTCCGGTTAATTTCCACGGCGGCGAGTTTACCCTCGGCGCCGAAGCCCGGATGATGACACCGAGCGGACGCGAGCCGTTTACCCGGCTCGGATACCTCTGGGGTTGGGACAAGATGTCTATGTCCGACTCCGCGGGAGAATCAAAGTCGTCTTTCAACCGGGATAGTCTAGTTGGTGAGGTCGGTTTGGCCGATTATTCACGAAAGGACGAGAAGTATCTTTCGGAATATAAGGTCACCCTCGGCTACGAGCATGTGCTCAATAGCCGAGGAAAATCAACTTTTACTGACAAGACCGGCAGAGTCACTCGGCTAGCCGCCGAGCAGGCCAGCTACGAAGGGCCGTTCGTAGCCGCCGAGGCTGACCTGGTATCGTTCGGAGACAAAAAGCAGATTACTTTGACTGCTGATGTCTACGGAAAATTTGGCCCAGAACGGAAAGTTGGCATCGGCAAACTGTATGTCAATTTTTTTGACAAGGCCTTTGGCATCGGAGTTAAAGGCAGCGCCGCCAGCTATAAGAAAGGCGGCGAAGTAAGTAACGCAACCGGCATCGGGTTGACCGCCCAGGTAAATCCGGTTAAGATTTACCGGCTGATTAAAGGGGAAGGCAAGTCTGACGAGGACATCCCTCAAGGGCTGATCACAACTTTTCCTGTTGCGGGCAAAGCCGCTAAGACACTGCCTCTGTCTGCCGCACCTGCTTGCGACGACGGCCAGTGCCAACTCAAGACGCAGGCACAGCAGGATGCCTTGGCCGAAGTTGCTAGCCAGGGCGGAGGAATTTCGCCGATAAATCCTGAAGGGGTAGATTCATTTAGCTACCCAATCGGTGATAAGTAGCGAAAGCTTCTTTTTCCGGCTTTCGGGCTGGAGAGAGACTGTTCTTTAAACATTTTAAAAACGGGTCATTCGGGCACTGCCGCTAATCTACAAGGGCAGTTTTGGAGCTACGGATGGACGTTTAAGATTTAGCAGTTAATCTGCCCGGTTCGCTGGGCTTAACATAAGGGCGGTCGGGATGATTCATTCATTTTCGGCCGCCTAAGTACACTTTTTTACCGCGCTATTCGTAACGGTTTGAAAGAAAATAATTTCAGATGAGTCTAATTGTCTGAAGCTATGTTCTTTTAAAATAATCTTAGTAGGCAGATGGGTTAAATCAATGATCAATTTACAATGAATTTTCAATGATTAAATTTTCAATTTATTTTGGAAATTTAATCAAAAATTTCATTGATCATTGTAAATTGATAATTGATCATTGATTTCAGTCGCCTGCTTACTAAGAGGCAGTGAATCAGGGAAGGCTGAGCGCGAGATGTTCTCGTGGGAGGCTTTCTCTTGACCCTTGGCTCAATCATAGGAGGTTTTCATGAGCCGGTTATTGAGTGTGTTTTTGGCAATGGTGCTCTGCTTGGCCGCCCCCATGGTGGCTTGGAGCGGAGAGTTGGCGGGCAGTGACGATTCGGGGAACCGGAACGTCGTCGCCGCCACGGCCAGCGAGATTGTTCTCACTATCACAGCATCCGCCGGGGATGCAAACTCCAGGGGTGGCCACCTGCGGTACGTGGGCAAGCCACCGGTGGACGCGAATGGCAATTACGTTCACGAGGATCCTTCGTTTTTTTCGGGGGGAGAATCAGTGAGCGCCAGAATGGACTACTTTAATGCTGATGGTAGTCATGCCGGAACGGAGTTTGCTTCCGCCACTATTCCGGCAAATGGTGTAGGGTCGGTGACTTTTAAGTTTACCAACCCGACCAAATCCGGAGTACCGAAGCTGTGTGCCTTTCAGGCACAAACCAGCGACGGCGGATTCATCCTTCCGGCCTGGACGAACGAAATTTACTTCGCTAAGGCTGATCGAAAGCACCCTACCGGCCATAAACACAAGCTGATGGCCGTTGTTGCTGGCGAAATAGTATCTTCTGTGAAGTCGATTATGGGTTTGAAGGGCTGGAAGGTCGCCTGGGACGCCCACCAGGATCTCATCCGCGAGGCGCAGAAAAAGGGCGGCGGCGGCCTGAAAAGCGTTGATGACCTCTAGTAGGTCGTAAATGCTCGGACGGAGCTGCAACACGAAGAGGCGAGGTTCAGGATGATCAATACACCGATCATTCTGACCTCGCCTCGCTTTTTTTTGGGAAAATTGTCTGAACCGCTGACCTGTCGGCCGGTAGTCAGGTTATCACTGAGGACGCTGATAAAATACTTGAACCGTAGATATTAATAATAGTTATGTTGAGATTGGAAAAAGTTTGAACGGTTTTTATTCATTGACTGTTAATGCATCCTTTGCTATATTTATGCTATAAGCGAAAAATATGTCCGAGAAAAAAATCAGGGAAATAACCAATAAAATTGCCAAAGAGTATAAGCCGGAAAAAATAATCCTTTTCGGCTCTCACGCTTGGGGAAAGCCGCATAAAGACAGCGATGTGGATTTGTTTATAATTAAAGAGACGGATAATACTATGAATACGGCTATGGAAATAGACCGTTCCATATGGCCTCGTCCTTTTCCTATAGACTTGATTGTATATACTCCATCCAAGCCAAGAGAAGAACTAAGATTGGAAGAGCCTTTTGTTTCTAAAATAGCTAAAGAGGGCAAGGTGTTATTCGCGAAATAAGCCATGAAAGAAGAAAATAAAAAAATTATAATCGGGAGGTGGTTTAAAAAAGCCGGTGATGACGAACTTAATATTCGGTCCATTCTTAAGAATCGGGACGGGGCGCCGAGCGGAATTTGTTTTTTAAGCCAGCAGATGGCGGAGAAATATTTAAAAGCGCTACTCATATTTTTCGATCTGGAATTGGTTAAAATTTACGATCTCATAAAGCTGTCTTTGTTTTTAGAAAAAGACGCGCCTCAGGTAAAGGAAATCGGCAAAGAAGCCGCAATGCTAAATCAGTATTACATCGCGACCCGTTACGTAGGCGATTTTCCCGATTTTTCCTGGAAAGACGCCGAAGATGCTTATAGCGCGGCTATAAAAATTAAAGAATTCGTATTGAGTAAATTAAAGTCTTAGAGTATGAATTTATAGCTTGAACCAGCGCCTTAACCGGCGCTTTTTTGTTTTAGCCGGTTTTAAAAGTGATGAGTTCGCCGTTATTTTGAGCTGATTTTTTTAAGTCCCAGCACCGCCCCCGTATAGACCCAGAGAAGATACTGGACTTCCATTGTCCGGAGGACGTTGTCGCCAAAAGACACGGCCAGAACTCCGGCCCAGAGGATGATGAGGCTCAATAAATAATTCTTTATAACCGGATTATTAGTTGAACTGAGCTCGCGGCGGATGGTTTTGTATAAGAAAAAATAAAGGCTAAGGAAGATGGCGAGACCGAGGGCGCCTAGTTCTATTAAAACCCTTAAATAGTCGTTATGAGCCTGGAGCGATTCGTAGGTATGGGCTTCTTCGTTATAGCTGTCATGGATAACGCTGAAAGAGCCAAAGCCGTAGCCGTAAACCGGGGAATTATAAAAAGCCGGCAGTGTGGTTTCAACAATCTTCCGGCGGATGGAAAAAGAGCTGTTATACTTAGGGTCAAAAACATCATTCACCCGGCTCTGGATTGCGGGTACTGATAAATAAGCGAGAAAAAGAATCGCGGCCGAGGCGATAAGGACTTTACGGTTGATAAAAATTCCGAAAGCTATAATCATGGCTAAAAGCCCGACCCAGGCTCCGCGGGTAAGGGAAGCGACGATAAGAAAGATAAAAACGGCGGCCAGGCCAGAGAACGCGACTTTTTTAAAACGGTTTTTTTCATTTTGAAAAAGCGCGTAAATAACCGGCAGGAGAAAAAGAAGATAAAAGGAAAAAGTCGCCGGATGGAGGAATGTTCCCTGAATCCGGTAAACCGCGATAGTTTTATCCCACCAGCCAATCCCGTTTATATGCTGGAAAATCCCCGCGAGCGACGGAATGGCCGCTCCGGCGAGCATGGCGAAAATAAGAAAATTAAAAGTTTTTTTATCCTTAACTGTTAAATAGCCGTAGAGAAGTAAGAGAAACGTCCCGGTTATTCTGATAATTTCTTCCAGGGTGGAATTTCTGTCAACCGAATAAGCCGCGCTCAGAAAGGCTAGGGCGATAAAAGCGAAGAACAGGGCAACGAATTTATATTTTTTTATGAATAAGACCGCTTCCTTCCATTTTGTCAATAACAGCGCCAAGCCAAAAAAGAGAATGGAGAAGTTAATAATCGCGTTAAAATTAATAGCCAAATAATCATTTTTGAATATTATTTCGTTGGTTGAGATTATTCTTAAACTCGGCGTAACGAGAAAAAGGAAGTAAAGAAAACTTATTGGCCGGAAAAGAAAAAAGGGAATTAGGCCGATAAAAAAAGCCAGTATAAAGCTTATTATTACGGGGAGGTTGAGGAAAATAAGAACCAGAAGTAAGGCCGAGGCTGATATAAGGGCGGTTATTTGACAATTCTTCAAAAATGTATTAGAATGAAAAGTCATAAATTATTATATTCATGGGTTTTTAAGACAAGTAAAATATAGTTTAAATTAGCATAAAATTGATATTAATTCAAGGGTATGACAATAATCAGTCACAACAGATATTCTTCATCCTGGCCAATAATAAAAAGGCATTTTAAAACCGCTCTGCCGCATTTGAATCTAAAAAAGACCGTAAATGTGCTTTTGTCCCGGCTGGAAAAAGCCGCGGGCGCGGAAGTTTTAAGGTCAAAGCCTTATTTTATCAAGATTGAACCGACCAACCTCTGTAATTTAAAATGCAGAGGCTGTCTTCACGCGGCGGAAAACAACGCGCTTTCCGGGAGCGGAAAAACCGGGAGCATAGACATAGGCTTGTTTAAAAAGGTTGTTAATGAGCTAAAACAATACCTCGTAAAAGTATCGCTTTATTCTATGGGCGAGCCGCTTATTTATCCGCGGATTGCCGAAATAGTAAAAATACTAAGCGACAATAATATCGGGAGCGTTATCAGTTCAAACTTAAATATCTTATCGCCGGAATTAGCGCGCGGCCTCGTAAAAAACCGGCTGTCGCACCTGATCGTCGCTATGGACGGCTGTGATGACGAATCCTACGCCGAGTATAGGCAGGGCGGCGATTTTGGGAAAGTAATGGAAAATTTAAAAATTTTGATCGCGGAAAAGAAAAGGCAAAATTCAAAATATCCTTTAATAGAAATCCAGACCATTGCCCCGGAAAAAAATGACCGAAAAAAAATTGAAAAAATAATGGCCATCGCCGAAAAGCTTGGAATAGATTATTTTTCCGTTAAAAAAGATTTGCGCGAGGAATACGGAAATCCTCAGCCAAAGCAAAAAACCTGCTTCTGGCTTTACGGCCATCCGCAAATTAAATTTGACGGAACGGTCCAGCCGTGTTGTTTTTATTACAATGACGAATTAAATAATTTCGGCAGCGTGAATGATGGGAATATGGAAGAAATTTGGAATAATGAAAAATTTCGGGCGGCACGAAAATACTTTAAAGACGGGAAGAAAAGCGATCCATACTTGAGTTGCCATAAGTGCATTTTTTTTAAACCAAAAAAGTGAATTAAAATAAGTGAATAGTAAATAATATGTTTTTAAATGATCCTAAATCAGCGGTAATTGCCATAACCTATAAATGCAATTCCCGCTGCAGGATGTGTAATATCTGGAAGATGACGCCCGGTAAAGAGCTTAGTCCGGAAGTTTACGGACGACTGCCAAAAAGCCTTGATGATATTAATATTACCGGCGGTGAGCCATTTTTAAGGAATGATATCCTGAAAATTTTAGACGTGATTTTTAGGGAAGTAAAACCGAGCCGCGTGGTTATTTCCACTAACGGTTATCTTTCGGATTTGATTGAAAGAATCACCAAAGAGATTTTGAAGAAAAATTATTCTGATCGTGTAACCATTGCCGTATCCATTGACGGGATCGGGAAAATTCATGATGAAATAAGAGGAATACCTGGCGCTTTCGGCATGGTTAAAGACACCGTGTCGCGCTTAAAAAAGATCGGTTTTAAAAATATCGGCGCCGGGTTCACATTCATGGCCGGTAATGAAAGCCAATACGAGAAAGTAGCGGAATTCTGTCGCGCGGAAGGCGTGAACCTAGGCATTACCGTCGCTCATAACAGCGATAATTATTTTTCCACCGACAGCAATCAGGGAACGGAAAAAGCCGAAATCGAGAAGCAGCTCAAAGGAGAAATAAGCCGGAAAATAAAATCATTCAAACCGGCCGAATTGGGAAAATGCTATTACATGCGCGGCATGGTCTATTATGTCAATATCGGCCGGGCGCTTCTCCCTTGCGACGCGCTTTGCGGCTCGTTTTTCATGGATCCGGAAGGAAATATTTATCCCTGCAATATTTTAAGCGATAAGGCCGGCAATTTAAGCGGACAAAGTTTTCAGGAAATATGGGAAGGAGAAAAAGCAAAGAAAATTCGGATGAAAGTTAAAAAATGCCCGACGCCCTGCTGGATGGTCTGTACTGCCAAACCGGCGATTAAGAAACATTGGTTCCGGGCGGGGATGTGGATTGCGAAAGAAAAAATAAAACACATAACACATAATACATAACACATAACAGGGTCTGGTTAATAACCATATCTGGTAAGAAATGTTTAACGCGAAAAAATTAAAAAAATATGGTTTACTCGGATTGAGGAAACTGAAACATAACTTTAAAACCTGGTTTTACATGAAAACCGGATGGTTCTTGCCGCCTCCGGAAAAGGTTTATTTTCTTTTAAGCAACAAATGCAATTACCAATGCAAAATGTGCCCGCAGTGGAAACAGGGGATAAGCGAGAATGCTGATGAATATATTCCCATCGGTCGGGTGAAAGGGATTATTGACGAGATGAAAAAGTTGGGAATCGGCGAACTGGGAATTTCGGGCGGGGAGCCTTTGATTTATAAGGAAAAGACGCTGGAGCTTCTCGGTTATGCCAATAAAAATGGGATTTATACCCACTTCGCCACTAACGGCAGCCTTTTGGACGAAGAAATTTTAGCTGAGTATAACCGGGCCGGAGGCGGGCACATTTCCCTGTCCGTTGACGGTATGGGGGAGAAGCACGACGCGCTTAGGGGTTTTTCGGGCGCTTATGTTTCGGTAGAGCGGGCGCTAAAGCTTTTTCGCGAAAATAACTATTCTAATATCGCTTTGAAAATAAACTTTGTTCTTTCTGGAGAAAACCTTGATGAGGCTTTACTGGTGGCCGGGTTGGCGATAAAAAACAGCGCTTTGATTTTTTTCCAGCCATATGATCCCTATGATTTTGGCAACCGGGATATTGAAAAAAAAGAAACCAGCCACGCGTTATGGGTAAAAAAAGAAAATTACGGGAAACTCAGGGTGGCCATGGATGGTTTAATGGAACTGAAGAAAAAAAATCCCGGGGTTATATTAAATGATCTAGAGCATCTGAATTCTTTTTATGATTATTTTACTGACAATAAATTTCATAAAACCTGTTATGCCGGAATGGATCAGATCGCGATCAATCCTTTCGGCAAGGTAATATTTTGCAAATTCGGCGAAATAGCGGATTTAAAAAACATCAGCCTGGCTAATTATTTAAAAAGCGAAAAAAGAAAAAATATCGTCCAAGCGAGCCTTGCCTGCGAAGAAAGCTGCCTATTAGGTTGTATGTTCCGGCCGGGCGCTGGCGAGCTCTTTATTAATGGGGCAAAAAGGGTCTTTAAGCTGATGGCAAAATAAAATGAAAATTCTTTTAATAAACAATTATCATTATTTAAGGGGCGGCGCGGAAAGGTCTTACCTTGATACCGGAAAAATTCTTGAAAAAAATGGCCATGAAGTCGCGTATTTTTCCATGTTTAGTGCGAGAAACATATTTTCCGGCTGGTCCCGGTTTTTCGCGAAAGACTCTGAGACTGACGGTCGGCTGGCTCCGGCCGGCAAAATCAGCGCGGCTTTAAATATTTTCTATAATTGTCAGGCGCGGAAAAAATTAAAAGAGCTGTTAAAAGAATTTAATCCCGACATCGCCCATCTCCATAATATTTATCATCACTTAAGCCCGTCAATAATCCATGAATTAAAAAAGCGGGGGATCCCTACGGTGATGACTTTGCATGACTATAAGCTCACCTGCCCGAACTACAAGCTGTTTAATAAAAATAAGTATTGCGATAAATGCGTCGGCGGAAAATATTATAATTGTTTTTTTGGCAAATGCGTAAAAAATTCTTACGTAAAAAGTTTTTTGGCGGCGTTTGAGGCGTATTTTCAACGCCACGTATTAAAATCCTATTCTAAAATTGATCTTTTCATAGCTCCGAGCCGGTTTATAAAAAATATAATTGTTTCATCGGGGATTAAAGAAGAAAAAGTAAAAGTCATAAACAATTTTGTTAATCAGGAAAGCTGGAAAGCGCCCGCGGGAAATGAAAAAAAAGATTACCTCTTGTATTTTGGACGGCTCTCAAAAGAAAAGGGAATTGACACGCTTATGGAAGCTTTAGTAATTGCTAAAACAAGAGGCCTGAATTTAAAGTTAAAAATCGCCGGAAGCGGGCCGGATAAAGAGAATTTAGAATTAAGAATTAAGAATTTAGAATTAAATGACAGCGCGGAACTGCTTGGTCCGAAATATGGCGATGAATTAAAGCGATTAATCATTGGCGCTAAGGCCGTAATCATTCCGTCTCTTTGGCCGGAGAACATGCCGTTTGCCCTGCTTGAGTCCTTAGCGGCCGGAAAAATAGTTATTGCTTCCAATATCGGCGGAATAGCCGAAATTATAAAACACGGCCAGAACGGCCTTTTGTTTAAAACCGGTAGCGCGGATGATCTGGCCGCCAAGCTTACTGAATTGGACGCTGGCGAAAATTTAAAAATAGAGACTAACGCCGCGAAGACCGTGAAAGGCATGAACGCGGAGAACTATATGAGTGAAATTTCAGCTGTTTATTCCGGCTTAATGAATAGTTAATGTTGCTGGATTAAAGATTAGACTTAAGCGAGGCTAATATTAGAAAAAAATTTATATCTAGATTATACCAAAAGCCATTGACTTTTAAGGTTTTTTATGCTAAGGTCGGATAAATTATACAGTTTATGAAAATAGCAATAATTGGACAAAAAGGAATACCGGCTGTTTCCGGAGGCGTTGAAAAGCACGTTGAGGATCTTTCTGTCCGCTTAGTTAAGGTCGGGCATGAGGTCATTGTTTATACCCGGCCCAATTACACGGATAAGGCTCTAAAAGAGTATAAAGGCGCGCGGCTCGTAAGCCTGCCGAGTATTCCGACAAAAAATTTGGACGCGATAAGCCATACTTTTCTAGCTTCTTTGGACGTGATATTCAGGAGAAAGGTTGATATAATCCATTTCCACTCAATCGGACCGTCTTCGTTAATCTGGCTCGTTAAACTTCTTAAACCCCGGACCCCGGTCATAGCGACTTTTCATACCCGGTGCTATTTTCATAAAAAATGGGGTAGTTTTGCCAAATGGTATCTAAAATTCGGCGAATTTGTAATGCACAAGCTGGCCGACGAGGTTATCGCCATTTCAAAGACCTTAAAACAATATTCCAAAGAAAAATATGGAAGAGAAGTAGTCTGCGTTCCGAACGGGGTAGTCATTCCGGAAATAGCGTCGGCTAAGCTGATCCGAGAAAAATGGGGTTTGGAAAAAGACGGTTATTTTTTAAGCGTATCAAGGCTGGTTAAACATAAAGGCATCCAGTATCTTACGGAAGCCTATAAAAACCTTAACACCGATAAAAAGCTGGTTATCGCCGGAGACGGATTTTTTACCGATAATTACGTAAGGGAATTAAAAAAGACGGCCGAAGATTACGGACGCGAAGAAAAAAATCCGAACAAAAAAATAATTTTTACCGGCGCTTTGTCGGGAAAAATACTCGCTGAAATTTTTTCCAACGCTTTTCTTTTTGTCCAGCCTTCGGAGAGCGAAGGATTATCCCTGGCGCTTTTGGAAGCCATGTCTTACGGACGGCCGGTGCTAGTAAGCGATATCAAAGAAAATCTTGAAGCCATCGGCGATACGGGTTTTACTTTCAAGGGCGGAAACGTTTTTGATCTGGCCGCGAGGCTTAAGTATTTATCGGATCATCCTGATGAAATGGCCGCGGCGGGCATAAAAGCCGAATCAAGGGTTTTTACCGCTTATAACTGGGATGATCTTTGGAAAAAAATTGAAAATACATACGAAAGAACGATAGAAAATAAAAGAAGGCCAGGCATGTTATTAAGGTTTTTTAAATACATAAATTTCAACTAGTATGAAAACAAAAATTCTCGCGATTTCAATTCTTATGGTATTATTGTTCGGCGCCGCGAAAACAGAGGCTAAAACTAAGCCCTACTACTCGGGTGACGCGATTGCCGCGGGCGATATTACCCTGGTCGGCACGGTCAACATGGGATTTTACGAGCTTTTCGGACTGGATAAAAACGGGATTAGTCGGCTGGCGGTTATCCGTCCGGCCGAAGAATTTTACGTCGGAAATAAGAATTTTCTCGGCGCGGCGTTCGCGAACGAGAACGGAAAAATATTCGCCTATCTCGTGGACGGCCGCTATATCTATAAATACGATCTTTCAGACCCTTACCTGCCGGTGCTCGCGAAAAAAGTTAAAGACAGCCAGTGGGACTGGTTTATGGATGTTAGGGTCGCGGGAGATAATATTTATACGATTGGCAAACATGGCGTAAAAGTCTGGAATAATGATTTAGAGGCGATTAACGCTTTTAACGGCCTTACCAATGAGTCAGCGTATAATATGACTTTTAGCGGGAACGGAAACTTTATTTTTAACCTGGAGGAAGGCAAATTGAAAATTTACGACGCCCGGGCAAGAAAGTACGTTAGCGAAGTCGCGATCACGGTTAATGAAAAACATAACCGCAAAATTTATAATGATGCCGTTTCCGGCAGGCTGATTATTGCTGATGATGAAAATCTTTTAAGTATGAATTTTGATGGCACGGGAAAGAAATTCGTCCGCCACATCTCCAATCTCGGCTATGACGTCGCCGGTTCGGACAATAAAAGCTATCTGTATTTTTCCGATGGACTGGGATTAGTGAAATTTGACAAAGCAACCCTAAAACCCTTGGCCTGGAAATACGCGAAAGACCTTTTCGGCGGTGAATCGGCCTGGATGATGGGACTCAAAGTCGTTTCCAGGCCGTCTGGAGACGTAATCATAACTTTTACTGATTCGGCCATCGTCGCCCTGGACGCAAAATTAAATAGGATCGGCTATATTAAATCAACCGAGGATAATATCGGACCCTTTGAGCCGCTCGCGCTTTCGGTTGATAAAAACCGCGCTCCCCGCGGAGCTAATTTCCTTTTAACCGGAAGAGGCTTTATGCAATCCGAGCCGGTGGATGTTATGATCGGCGATACTAAGTACATTGTCCGCGCCGATGCGAATGGTCGTTTTAGCCAGATATTTACCATTCCGGAGAAAATATCCGGCGCGCAATTCCCATTACCGTCCGATGTTAAAGTTGAAAGCCAGTACAGCGGATTAAAATACAGCATCGGATTTACGATTGAATAAGAGTGGATATGATTACGCAATTAATTCGTTCTTTAAAATTAAAACATTAAAAGGCCTGCGGAAGGGAAACATTTTCCGTCATCCTGAGCGCAGTGAAACGAAGCGAAGGATCTCGTCGTAGTAGCAATAATCACGAGATTCTTCACTACGCTTTGCTCCGTTCAGAATGACAAAATATATCCCTTCCGCAGGTCCTTTTACCCTCATGTCCGTCTGTCTCATGGTGAGACCGAGGGAGCCCGGCGCTGTTGCCAGGCAGGCCTGAAAAAAATGCGAACAATAAGAATATGGAGGAAGAAATGTTCGCGAAGAAAAGTTTTGGCCTTTTGACCCTGCTTGCCGTTGTCTGTTTCTTCGGCTTGAGCGGAATTTTTTTCTGCACCCCTAACCCGGTTTCCGCCACCGTAATTTCTTCGGTGGAGCTCGGAACCGGTTTAGCGAACTCAATCACCTCCGGGTGGGAGAGTGTCGTACTGAAAGGGGTGAAGTCGGCCCCCTACAAATTTAAGTCCTCGGAGAAGGTTGCCGTAAAGGCGACCTTTGGATCCACTAGCAATGCGCAGACCGTAAAGGTTTGCGCGAGTTTGGGAGGGGATCAGGAGAGATGTCAGTCAGTTAGTCCGGCTGGCGCCAACTGGTCGGGATTTTTTTTGACATTCACACTTAACGATTTTCCTGCACTGGCTCCCGGCGATTACACCCTTTCTGTCGTCGTCTATGACGACGGGGTTGAGTCCGCTTGCTGGGAGCGGACCGTTGCTATCACCGACGGACCCGCCTCTCGGTTGATCTGGACGGCCACCGGCGCCGGCTTGACTACCACCCAAAAGCCCGGGGAGTGGGCAGTGGGAAAGGCGACCGATCTCACGACCGGGCACTTCCTGTTCGCCATTCCCCGGCTCTGGGTCGCCGGGGCCCAAAAATTCTGTGTTCAAGTGGTTTTCACACCTGAATCCGGAAACCCAGTCCGGAAGTTTTTGGACTGGAAAGAGGTGAATTACCAGCCATTTGACGGGAGCTTGCCTCCCGTGGAGGTCGGCCACTTGTCGGCCGGGAAATATACCAGGCGGGTTTTTATCAAATACGACCCCGCCTGCAAGTGGCGACGGCTGAAAGGAGACAAGGACTTTACAGTCCAAATCTCCGAGTAGCCCCCCCACCCGCCCCGCCGGCAACGTCCGCATGTTGCCACGCTGACGCCCGGCCACCCGGCCGCGGCTCAACCCGACTTGCCGTCGGGGCGGAAATGTTCATTTTTACAGTTTTTCAGTTGCCCTCGTCCGTTTTGGCGGCCGCGGTGTCCGGCGTGGATGCCCTTGAGCCAAGCCCCAGCCAAAGGGACAGGGCATGTTAAACCCTCCTTGAGTTGAGAGTCAGAGAATCCTGGAGCCCCGGATTCAAAGACATCTTTACAACTCAGGAGGGTCGTTTTTTTTGGGAAAAAATAGCTTGTATAATTTAGAAAATAAATATACCATAATTAGTAGAATGAGCGTAAAATAAATATAAAGAATATATGATCCTCCGCATCAACACCATTAAAAATAATTCCACCGAAATTGAAGCGGCTTTGTTGGACGCGGTAGGGAAGGTGATTGTAAAAAAAATAATTAAAGCGCGATATCAGCAGGCGGAGAAGTTGTTACCGCTCATTGATTCTGTTTTAAACAGTTATAAGCGCAAAATAACGGAAATCGCGAAAAAGAAGAAGAATTATGAATTAAGAATTAAGAATTACGGCTTTATAACCATGATTGAAGTCGTAAATCGCGGCGGGACATTTACTTCGCTCCGGATTGGGGTGGCGACCGCGAACGCTTTGGGATATGCTTTGAATGTGCCTGTCGTGGGGATAAGTGAAGATGGCATGATTAATGTTCTGACGGGAAGCAAAAATTCCAAATTCCCCCACTTCGCCAAGGCTCCGAGGGGCAAGCAAATTCTAAATTCCAAATTTGACTTTGATATTGTTGCTCCAGAATATGATAAAGAACCTAATATTACGATACGTAACACATAACATGAAACGCATAACAAATTTTGTTTCATGTTCTATGTTACGCGCTATGTGTATCAACTGTTGATAACTCTGTGGATAAACTCGTCAGTTATTAATGGAAATTTGAATAAACAAAAAATTTCTTCTGTGGACAATATGGAGGGAATTTTTTTATTTGAAGGATTTGTATTAATATTAGCGTAATATCGTTACGAAAAAAAAGTGGGGCAAGACGATTGACCGGGGGCATTTTATGGTGTATAGTAAAATCATGTTGGTGAAAAGTGGGGAATTGAGGTGAAATTGGAAGATGAGAAAGCAGAGATCCCTCGCCTTGCGGCTCGGGATAATTTGCTTCCCTCTCCGCCCAAGGCGGATTCGGGACAGGCTCCCGCAAATTATGTTCATAGGTGAATACAGCTACAACATAGACGACAAAGGACGGATGGCCATACCGGCTAAGTTCAGGGCGCTATTGAAAAAAGGCGCGGTCGTTACCCGGGGGCTGGATAATTCGCTTTCCCTTTATCCGAAAGACGCCTGGGCCGAACTGGCGAAAAAATTGGCGGCTCTGCCGATTTCGCAGGCCAAAGCCAGAGCCTTTGCCCGCCTTATGCTCGCCGGCGCCATGGATGTTGATTTTGATTCGCAGGGCTGGATCGTCCTGCCGGAATACTTAAGAAAATACGCGAGCCTGAAAAAGAAAGCCATAGTTGCCGGATTATACGACCGGCTGGAAATCTGGGATGAAGAAGCCTGGGAGAAATTTAAAAAGGGAACTGAAGCGGCGAGTAACGATATCGCGGAGGCGATGGGAGAATTGGGAGTATGAGAGAATTTTTAATTTTATAATTTTTGAATTTTTAAAAATTACAAAATTAAAAATTAAAAATTAAATGGAATATCATCACACGCCGGTAATGTTAAGCGAAGCGCTGGAATACCTGAATATAAAAAAAGGCGGTTACTATATTGATTGCACTTTGGGGGGAGGAGGATATACGGGGGCTATCGCGGATAAGGTTGGCGAAAAAGGAAAAGTTCTGGCCATTGACGCTGATGAGCTGGCCATAGAGAACGCCAAATTAAAAATTGAAAAATTAAAAATTAAAAATTCATTCTTATCTCATGCGAATTTCAGGAATTTACCGATTATTATTAAAAAGAATTTCCCTGAGCCAGGCGTTAAGTTTGACGGCATTGTATTTGATCTTGGTCTATCAAGCGCTCAGCTCGCGCGTGAAACCGGAGGTTTTTCTTTTAAAATGGCTGAAGCTGGACTAGACATGGCTTTTGGCAAAACGCTTGAGACAGCGGAGAACATAGTCAACAGTCGGCCAAAGGATGAGCTGGCGCGGATATTTAAAGAATATGGCGAAGAAAGGTTTGCCTGGCGGATTGTCGAAAAGATTACTGAGAAAAGAAAAAAAGAAAAAATAAAAACCGTCGGCGCATTGGTTGAGATAATAAACGCGGCAGTGCCGGCCTTTTACCGGAGAGGAAAAATTCATCCGGCGACAAAAACTTTTCAGGCTTTGCGCATCGCGACAAATGATGAACTGGGGGCTTTAAGCGAAGCCCTGCCCGAGGCAATTTCGCTTTTAAAGGAAGGCGGCAGGCTGGTGGTTATTTCCTACCATAGCCTTGAAGACCGGATAGTAAAAAGGTTTTTTAAGGAAAACGCGGGAAAGGTTTCAAAACGGTCAAAATACGGCGAAAAAGAGGATAACGAAAAAGCCGATTTAAAAATACTTACTAAAAAAGTCATTGTCCCGTCGAACGAAGAGATTAAAAATAATCCGCGCGCCCGAAGCGCTAAGCTAAGAGCGGCGGAAAAATTAAAAATTAAAAATTAAAAATTGGAAATTTTTATTTTATGTCTTCATTCAAAGAAAAAAAAGATCTGTTCATGAAAATGAAAGAAGGCCTAAGCCTCCGGATTATAAACAGGATTATCTTCTTTCTTATTTTTATGGGTTTCGGAGTTTTCCTTTTCGGTGTAAATTCGCTTTCAGTTAAAGGCTTTGAGCTCGGAGAAATAAACAAGAAGATTAATGATCTTAGCGCCGAGAACGCGGACTTGGAATTAAAAATTATGAAACTCCAGGCATATTCGAAAATTGACGAAAAAGTAAAGAGGCTGGGATTGGTGAAGGTTAATAAAATTGATTATATTGCCCCATCCATGGGAGTGGCGAAGAGATAGTTAAAAGTTGAAGTATCAAAAATAATTTTAAACTTTGCACTTTTAACTTTTGACTTATATTGCGCTTGTCGTGCTAACATAAAAAAATAAAACAAAATGAAAACATGAAGCCCTGGAAGAAAAACAAAAATTCACGGATGATCCGTTCGTGCAGGAAAGGAACGGCGGAAAAAAATAATCGCGCGAATTTTCTCCTGGCGATTATTTTTTTATTGGCCGGCGGCCTGCTCTACAAAATTTTTTATCTCCAGGTTTTACAAAAAGATTATTACTCGGCTTTGGCGGCCGGTCAGCATGAAGTTTTTCGCGAGCTGGAGCCGGATAGGGGAAGGATTTTTATAGAAGACAGCGGAGAGGGCGGGAATAAAGAGCTTTACCCGGTGGCGACTAACAAGGAGTTCGCCCTTTTTTACGCCAAACCGGCGGAAATCCCCGCGAATAAGGTTGAGGAAAAAGCTAAAGTAATTTATGATTATTTTGACCGGGCAAAAGATGAAGAGAAAACTGACCAGCTTACGAAAAAATTTAAAAAAGAGAAAGAAGAATCGGGAGAAAAAATCGAAGAGGAATTTTTAAGAATCAAAAGGGACCTTGAACTTGAAGAGCGCGCAAAAAAAGGGATCGCCAGTTACGCTAAAATTCTTGAAAAAGAAAATGATCCTTATGAACCGATTAAAAACAAAGTAGAAGAAGAAGATCTTATAAAGATTTACCTCGCTCTGGCGCGGAGCGATGGGTTGGATATGGGCGATGACAAGCTTAAAATAAAAAATAATAAGGTTTATATCGCCGTCGATAAAAAGGAGTCGGAATTTTCTCTTCCGGGATTCGGGCATGCAATGGAAACATTCCGTTATTACCCGGAAGGAAACACGGGCGCGAATATTCTCGGCTTTGTCGGTTATGAAGGGAAAAAAAAAGAAGGCCGTTACGGGCTAGAGGAGTTTTTTAACGAAGAGCTTTCCGGAAAGCCAGGATCGCTAAAAACGGAACGGGACGCTTCAGGCGACCTTATAATCATTAATGACCGGGAATTCACCCGCCCGGAACCGGGGGCCGACTTGGTTTTAACTATTGACCGTAATATCCAGTTTGCCGCCTGCGATAAATTAAACGCCGCAGTGGCGCGCCACGGTGCCGACGGAGGCTCGGTGATAATTATTGAGCCGGAAACCGGCCGGGTAATCGCTATGTGTTCTTCCCCGGATTTTGATCCTAACAACTATAAAGAAATAAGCGACATAAAATATTATAACAATTCCGGTGTTTTTGGCCTTTATGAGCCGGGTTCAATTTTTAAGGTAATTACTATGGCTGCCGGTCTGGATCAGAAAAAAATAACTCCGGAGACGACTTATATTGACTCGGGAGTGGTAAAAATTGCTAATTATGAAATAAAAAATTCGGATTTGAAAGCCCATGGAGAATGTACCATGAATACAGTGCTTGAACAATCATTAAACACCGGCGTAATATTTGTTATGAGAAAAACCGGGCCTGGGGTTTTTGCCGATTATGTTAAAAATTTTGGTTTTGGCGAGCGGACCGGCATTGAGCTGTCGGCGGAAGGAAAAGGCGAAATCGGTAATCTGGTCTTAAAAGAAAACAAAGAGCTCTACGCGGCTACCGCCTCTTTTGGCCAGGGAATAAGCGTTACTCCTCTTCAGATGGTCGCGGCATACGCCGCGATCGCCAACGGGGGCGTCTTAATGAAGCCTTACATTGTTGAAGAAGTAATCCGGCCAAATGGGGAAAGAATAGCCGCCGGAGCCAAAGAAATCCGCCGGGTTATTTCTGAACGGGCGGCGGCTCTTCTTGGCGGGATGATGGTGAATGTTGTGGAAAACGGCCACGGTAAACAGGCCGGGGTAAAGGGCTACTGGGTGGCCGGTAAAACAGGAACCGCCCAGGTTCCGAGAAGCGACGGGCGCGGGTATGAAGCCAATTCGCATGTAGGCTCTTTTGCGGGTTATGCTCCGGCTGATGAGCCGAAATTCGTCATGATAGTTAAGATAGATCATCCGCGAGACGTAGAATGGGCCGAGTCGTCGGCCGCGCCCTTATTCGGGGAGATTGCCGAGTATATTTTACATTATTATAAAGTGCCGACAGTAAGAGAAGTTAAATAAAATTATCAATTATCAATTTACAATGATCAATGAATTTTCAATTAATCAATTTTCAATTTCCAAACGTTTGAAAATTTTATCATTGAATCATTGAAAATTCATTGAAAATTGATCATTGATCATTGGTAATTCACAACTTAACTTTTATTTATTATGAAGGCTATAATTCAGTATATTCTTAAAATAATCGCTCGCAGTATTTACCAAAAATACCGTCCCGAGGTGATTGGGATTACCGGGAGCGTCGGGAAGACGAGCGCCCGGGAGGCGGTTTACGCGGTTTTGAAAGAAAAGCACGATGTCCGGCAAAGCATAAAAAATTATAATAATGAGATCGGCCTGCCGCTTACCATCATAGGCGAAGAGGCGCGAGGGAAGAATTTATTCGGCTGGATGCAAACGTTTATTAAAGGCCTTGGGCTTGTTTTTAAACATGATCCGAATTATCCGAAAATCCTCATCCTGGAAATGGGCGCCGACAAACCGGGCGACATCGGGTATCTCCTTAAAATTGTCCAATGCAAGATTGGGATAATCACCCGCGTCGGCGAAGCGCACCTGGCGGCTTTTAAAACCGTGGAAAAAATAAAAAAAGAAAAAGCCTTGCTGGTAAAAGAATTGAAAAAGTCCGGCTGGGCAGTCCTGAATTACGATGATGAGCGGATCAGGGATATAGCGAAAGATTTAAAAATAAATTATATTTCTTACAGCCTCGGGCATGATGGCCAAAAAGCCGACCTGGAAGCTTCGGAGGCCGGGATTATTAAAATGGATAGCGGCTGGGGCGTAAGTTTTAAGATGCGCTATAAAGGCGCGGTTGTTCCGGTAACCCTGCCCGGAGTGGTGAGCTTATCTTCGGTTTACGCGAGCCTGGCCGGAGCGGCAGTCGGGATAATTTACGGGATGAATCTCATAGAGATTTCCGGCGCTTTGAAAAATTTTAAAAACCCCAAAGGGAGGCTAAACCTTATTCCCGGCGTCAAAGGGACTTTAATTATTGACGACAGCTATAACGCGTCCCCGCAGGCTTGCCTAAACGCGCTGGATGTATTAAAAAACCTTGAGGCGGCCGGAGGCGGAAAATGGGCGGTTTTCGGCGAGATGCTTGAGCTTGGCAGTTATACTTCCGCCGGACACAGGGAAGTCGGGGCGCGGGCGGCGGAATTGGATATTGACCATCTCGTTACCGTTGGCGAAAGGGCGCGGGAAATCGCGCGCGGCGCGAAGGAAGCGGGCCTGGACGAAGACCGGATTTATAATTTTGATGAAAATTCAGCCGCCGGAAAATTTATTGAAGATCGGATTAAAAAAGGAGACATAATTCTTATAAAAGGGTCGCAGGGCGCGAGGATGGAAAAAATCGTCAAAGAGATAATGGCCGATCCGTTGCGCGCCGAAGAACTTTTAGTCAGGCAGGGAGGGGAGTGGGATTAAATTATCAATTAGTTTACGCCAATCTCGGTTTACTTATTCTATGGATAAAAATAAAAAAGCAAAGAAAATTATTGTCGCTATGTCAGGAGGAGTGGACTCATCGGTTTCCGCTCTTTTTTTAAAAAAGGCCGGCTTTAACGTGGAGGGGCTTTACATGAAACTGCCGGGCGCTGATTCGGGCTCGCTCCTGGCGGCCGAAGAAGTGGCAAAAAAACTGGGCATAAAATTCCATGCCATTGACATGGAAAAAAAATTTAGGAAAGAGATTATCGGATATTTTCTTAAAAGCTATAAGCGCGGCATTACTCCAAACCCGTGCGTCCGATGCAACCAGCGGATTAAATTCGGCGAGCTGTTAAAGACGGCAAAAAAACTGGGCGGGGATTTTTTAGCCACCGGACACTATATTCAATTGCCAATTAATAAATCAAAAGTAAGGCTGAAGAAGCCGATTAAGCTGTTAAAAGCGAAAGATGTTTTAAAGGATCAAAGTTATTTTTTATATACCTTGTCCCAAAATCAATTGGCTAAAGTTATATTTCCTTTGGGCGGGATGTTAAAGGAAGAAGTAAAAAAAATCGCCGAAGAAGCCGGATTGCCGAATATGAAAAATGAAAGCCAGGATATTTGTTTTTTATATTGCGACGGCAAGGCGGTTCAGCATAACGATTTTTTAAGAAAAAACCTGAAACTAAAATCCGGGCCGATCATGCTTTTGGAAAAGGAGATTGACGAAAAAACAGGAGAACGGAAAGCTGTCCGGCTCACGTCCGGTAAGAATTTAGTGGAGCATCAGGGCCTGCCGCTCTATACTATCGGCCAGCGCCGGGAAATAAGAATCGGCGGAACAGGACCTTACTACGCCGCCCGGTTTGATATGAAAAAAAATATATTATACGTTGTGAAAAATTTTGACGACCCGGTTTTATTCCAGGATGGATTGATCGCCAAAGGCGTAAGCTGGATTACGGGTATCGCGCCGAAAATGCCGCTTAAATGCGAAGTTGTAATCCGCTACCGCCACGCGCCTATAAAATGCGAGGTCATAAGAAAAGGCAACTCGTACATTGTAAAATTTAAAAAACCCCAGCGCGCCATAACGCCGGGTCAGAGCATTGTTTTTTATAAAGGTCGGGAGGTTTTGGGCGGCGGGGAGATTTCTTAAATATTGTTCCATGAAAAAACACCGCCCATCTTGAGCGGTGTTTTGGTTTATGAAAATTGTCGTTTAAGCCGGAGCTCTTTCCAGCGTTTTTATTCTGATTTCATGGTCGTCAATTTCATCCTGCTGTCTTAGGCGCGCGCCGCGGGAAGCGGCAAGCTCGGCTTCGTTATTTTTCAGTAATCCGGTTATTTGATCTTCCTTGATAATGAGTTTATCTACGTATTCTTTGGTTACCATCTCTTCCCTTAGTCCTTTTATATCTTCCTTAGTCGCCATCTCGGTTCTCATTTTTTTCAACTCTTCCTTAGTCGCCATTTCTTCTCTAACTTCTTTTATCGCCTCCTTTATTACCGTATTTACAGCCAGCAAAAGGATTTGCTCGGTATAATCAACCAGGTTTTTAAAAGTTAGAGGCGCGTTGATGTCAATATCGTTTTCGTTGTTTTGAATATTATTATCCATGGAAGATGGGAGATTAAAAATAATGCACTTATTATATCAATAACCTAAAACCTTGTCAAAAACCTGGTTATCGGCTACAGTTAAATAAATTCATTTAATTCTTACTTCTATGACTTCTAAAGAAATACGCCAGAAATATCTGGATTTTTTTAAAGCTAACGACCACGCGGTAATACCTTCGGCTTCTATTATGCCGGACAACGACCCGACCACTCTTTTTACCAGCTCAGGTATGCAGCCGCTCGTCCCGTATCTCCTCGGCGAAAAACATCCGGAAGGAAAAAGGCTCACCAATTCGCAAAAGTCATTCCGGGCCGAAGATATTGAGGAAGTCGGCGACAACCGGCATACGACTTTTTTTGAGATGCTTGGCAACTGGTCTTTGGGCGATTATTTTAAAAAAGAACAGTTGCGCTGGTACTTTACTTTTATTACCGAAGAACTGGGGATTGACCCCGGCCGGCTTTACTCAACCGTGTTCCGCGGCAATAAAGAAATCGGCATTAATAAGGACAGCGAGGCGGTCGCGATCTGGAAAGAGCTTTTTAAGGAAAAAGGCATTGAGGCTGAAGACGTTGATTTTGCCGAAAGGGACGGAATGCGGGGCGGCCGGATTTTTTATTACGACGAGCGGAAGAATTGGTGGTCAAGATCGGGAATCCCGGCCAACATGCCGGTCGGCGAGCCGGGCGGGCCGGATTCGGAACTTTTTTACGACCTGGGCGCTGACCTAAGGCATCACGAAAATTCCCCCTGGGCGGAAAAGCCCTGCCACGTAAACTGCGACTGCGGCCGGTTTATTGAAATCGGCAACAGCGTTTTCATGGAATTTAAAAGGACGGAAAACGGTTTTGAAAAACTCGCCCAGCAGAATGTTGACTTCGGCGGCGGACTGGAACGGACGACCATGGTCGTCCAGGGCCTGGACAATATTTTTGAAACAGACCTCTTTAGCAATATTTTGAATAAAATCAGCGAGCTCTCGGGCGGAAAAAAATATCGGGAGAATATGAAAGAATTTGAAGTGATTGCCGAGCACCTTCGGGCCGCTACTTTTATTATTGGCGACGACAAAGGCGTCGGGCCGTCTAATACTGGTCAAGGCTACATTGTCCGCCGGCTTATAAGAAGGGCTATCCGCTACGGCCGCCTCTTAGGCATCGGCGAAGAATTATGGACCAAAGAAATCGCCAAGATTGTCGCCCATGATTATGGCGAAGCCTATCCGGAACTCCGGCGGAATATTGATTTTGTGGTAAGTCAGTTAAAGGAAGAAGAAGAGAAATTTGCCAAGACATTAGAGAAGGGCGAAAAAATTATAAGCGCATCAGTATCTCCGTCAATGTCAGAGGATGAGAGTATTTCAAATGAAATGTTAAAAATTACAGAGATAAACGGAAAATTTGCTTTTAATTTGTTTCAGACTTACGGTTTTCCTGTTGAAATGACCATTGAGTTAACCGAGGAAAGAGGAATAAAAACTTCAAAAAATTTAATAGCAGAATTTAATAAAGAGCTGGAAAAACACCAGGCGCTTTCCCGGACCGCTTCAGCCGGGATGTTTAAAGGCGGTTTGGCTGACGTGAGCGAAGAAACAAAAAAGCTCCATACGGCCGCCCATCTTCTTCTCGCCGCCTTGCGGAAAGTTTTGGGCGATCATGTAACTCAGAAGGGAAGTAATATTACCGGCGAAAGGATGCGATTTGATTTTTCCCATCCGGAAAAGATGACCGATGAGCAGAAGCAGGAAGTGGAAAAATTAGTGAACAGCGCCATTTTAAAAAAGCTCCCGGTTACTTTTGAAGAGATACTACTGGAAGAAGCAAAGCAGAAAGGCGCCATGGGGGTTTTTGAGTCAAAATACGGGGAAAAGGTAAAAGTCTACAAGGTTGGCGAAGGAGCTGACGTTTTTTCTTACGAAATCTGCGGTGGCCCGCACGCCGAAAATACCGGCGAATTAGGCCATTTTAAAATCCAAAAAGAAGAAAGCTCCTCGGCCGGAGTGCGGAGGATTAAGGCGATTTTGGACTAACCAGAGTAAAGGTGTTGACAGGTTTTAAGTTTTTCTATATAATTACCACAAGTTGAAAAAAGCATTAATAAAAAATATGATTTTGTCCCGCGTGATCGGGACAGAATTTTTGCGTTTCCCTAGCATTAATGTCAGACGAAAATAAACCATTGGATTCAAAAGAATTTATTGAGATGAGAGGTGAAGTGGTTGAGGCCATGCCTTCGGCCACTTTTAAAGTTATTTTGGAAAACGGCCACGAAATAATGGCTTACCTCTCCGGCAGGATGAGAATGCATAAAATAAGGCTTCTGCCCGGCGACCGGGTTAAGGTGCAAATCAGCCCTTATGATCTGACTAAAGGCAGAATCACTTACCGGCTCTGACGGAGCTGAGGCTGGATTAGGTTTTAAAAAATCTGTAAGTAAGATATTTAGAAAAATCCCCAAAACCGTTTTGCAAAAGCGGAGTTAAAATATATGAAAGTGAGGTCATCGGTAAAAATAGTATGTAAGGATTGCAAGATCGTTCGGCGCAAAGGCCGACTTTGGGTAACCTGCAAAAATCCGAAACATAAACAAAGGCAAGGATAAAGCAAGTTAATTAAGTCCATGAGTCATGAAGTCAAAAGTCATATTTTTCAGATTTTGAACCAGCGGACTCAGAGACTTCCAGACTTCGGACTACTTAGACTATCAGACTAAAATACATATGGCATTAAGAATAGCGGGAGTTACGCTCCCCAACGACAAAAGAATAGAAGTCGCTTTGACCTATATTTTTGGTATTGGAAATAAAAAATCCATCAATATTTTAGCCACGGCCAAAATAAATTATAACACCAGAGTTAAAGACGTAAGCGAAGAAGACGCCAATCGGATCCGCGAAATTGTTGAAAAGGACAACAAAGTTGAAGGAGAGTTGAGGCGGGATATTATGAGTAATATCAAAAGGCTTAAAGAAATAAGTAGCTATCGGGGCATCCGTCATATCAAAGGGTTGCCATCAAGGGGTCAGCATACGAAGACTAATACCCGAACAGTTCGCGGCAACGTAAGGAAGACCATGGGTTCAGGAAGAAAACCGGCCGGACAAAAAACATAAGACCCAAAACCCGCAATACATAACCCGTAACGCAAATTTTTGTAAAATGCTAACGAGTTATGGGTTATGAGTTACGGGTTATGAGAATGAAATATGACTGAAGAAAAAAACATAAAAACTGACAATAAAAAGACCGAAGAAACATCTGCCGATGCGGTTGCCGCGACGGCAAACGGTGCCGCGTCTTTTTTGTCTGATCCGGAAGAAGAAAAAGAGAGCCGCCGCCCCGTAAGCGGTCTTGTTGAACTGCCCGACAGCGTGAAAGAAAAATTGGAAAAAAGGAAAGAAAAAGGTCCTAGCCGTTCAAAGAAAAAGAAAGGCAAGAAAAAAGACCGGAGAGTGCCGACGGGCAAAGTATTTATAAAATCCACCTACAATAACACGATTGTAACTTTGACTGATTTGGGGGGTAACGTAATTTCCTGGGCTTCAGCCGGAATAGCCGGGTTTAAGGGGCCGAAAAAGGCTACTCCTTACGCGGCGCAGATCATCACCCGCATCGCCTGCACAAAAGCGAAAGAGGATTGTGGCTTGAAAGAAGTGAGCGTGTTTGTCCGGGGAGTGGGAATCGGTCGCGACGCCGCAGTTCGCGCTTTGAACGCCAACGGGTTATTAATAACTTCAATAAAAGATATTACCCCGATACCGCACAACGGTTGTCGTCCGAAAAAACCGAGAAGAGTATAATCTACAATAATCCGAAAAAACATAAAAAACATATTAATAGAACTATTGGAGATGAACAGAATTAATTGAAGATTGAATAACTATGGCAAGAAACTTAGATCCAAAATGCAAGCAATGCCGGAGAGCCGGCGAAAAATTGTTTTTAAAAGGCGAACGTTGCAGTACGCCGCGTTGCGGTATCGTAAAGAGGAATTTTCCTCCTGGACCCCATAGCGCGAAAGGCCGGCCGCCAAGGATAAGCGAATACGGAATACAACTTAAAGAAAAACAGAAAGCCAGAAAGACTTATCATTTGCTGGAAAAGCAGTTTGTCCTTACTTTTGAAAAAGCTGAAAAAGAAAAAGGCGATAAGGGAAAAAATTTCATCAAATTACTTGAAACCCGGCTGGATAATGCGGTTTATCGGATGGGGTTCGCGCCCTCAAGAGATTTGTCTCGCCAGCTGGTAAATCACGGTCATTTTATTGTTAACGGGAAAGAAGTCAACATCGCTTCGTTCAATCTTAAATCCGGCGATGTGGTTAAAGTAAAAGAATCTTCCAGACGCCAAAAATATTTTCGCGAGCTTTTGGAAAAGAAAGACGAAGGGAATAAGCCGAGTTGGCTTAATGTTGACCGGAAATCTCTTGAAGCTAAAATTGTGTCTGCTCCGTCCGACGATGATATCCCGGCCAACATCAACACTGCCATGATAGTAGAATTTTATTCAAGATAGCATAAGCCAATCAGTCAGATAGTCATAAAGTCAGAAAGTCAGGTGAATTATATTAGACTTTTGGACTTTGGACTTTTGGACTTATATCTATGGAAACCATTGCTTTACCCCAGAATGTGAAATTTATCAAAGGCGCCGAAGCCCATGAATCATTGGCGTCAATTTATCCTTGCTATCCGGGATTCGGAATTACTATCGGCAATTCGCTTCGCCGGGTGCTTCTTTCCAGCTTGCCGGGCGCGGCTGTTGTCGGGGTAAAAATAAAAGGGGCGGATCACGAATTCATGCCGCTTCCGCACGTTAAAGAGGATGTCTTGGAAATCATCCTGAATTTAAAAAAATTAAGGTTAAAGGTATTTTCCGAAGAACCGGTTAAGCTTGAGCTCGCTGTCCACGGGGAGAAAAAAGTCAAAGCCGGCGACATAACGAAATCCAGCCAGGTTGAAATAATGAATCCGGAAATGGTTATCGCCAATATTACCGATATGGCCGGCAATCTGGAAATGGAAATCCACGTCGCCCAGGGCAAAGGCTATGAACCGGTTGAAGTGAGAGAAAATAAAAATTCCGAAATTGGCTACATTGAAATTGATTCAATTTTCACTCCGGTGGTTAAGGTCGGAATTGACATTGAAAGTATCCGCGTCGGAAAGATGACTAACTGGGAAAAATTAAAACTGGACATAAAAACCGACGGAACGATAGAGCCGGAAGAAGCTTTTTCCCAATCAGCCAAAATATTAATCGAACAATTTAACGCTTTAATCGGCAAAGAAGCGGTGATAGCCGAAATCGGGGAAACTGAAGGCGTTTCAGAAAAAGAAGTCGGCGGAGAAGAATCAGAAGCCCCGGTTGAAATGGAAGCTAAGGAATCATCGAAGAAAAGGGGAAGGCCGAAGAAAAATTAATCAATTATCAATCTTCAATGATCAATTAATGAATAATTGAAAATTGAGTTAAATATGAGACACAGGAACAAAAACAAAATACTGGACAGAAAAAAGGCACCAAGAGAGCTCATGCTTCGGAATTTGGCTTCAAGTATTTTGATTTATGAAAAAGTAAAAACCACCAAAGCCAAAGCCAAAGCCGTCCGGTCGCTTTTAGAAAGGGTGATTACTTACGCCAAGAAGAACGACCTGGCTTCAAAAAAACGCATTATGTCAATTTTGCCCCAGAAGATGGCGGCAAAAAAACTGGTTGAAGTTATTGGTGGCCGTTACGCCGGCCTGAAAGGCGGTTATTCCCGGATCGTTAAGCTTGGGGAGCGCCAGGGCGACGGGGCGGAAATTGTGCGGATAGAGCTGGTATAGAGTATTTGATAGAGGTGATTTTAAAACGATATGATTAAAATAGAAAGAAAACATATTAAAATTGACGCCGCCGAAAAGTCCGTCGGCCGGCTGGCGACCCAGATTGCCCTGGTTTTGCGCGGTAAAAACAAGCCTGAATACACCCCAAACATTGATTCCGGGGATATTGTTGAAGTGAGTAATATTGCCAAACTGAAATTTACCGGAAAAAAACTGGAACAGAAAAAATATTTCCGTTATTCTGGTTATCCGGGCGGCCTGAAAACCGTAAAAATGAAGGACATGATGCAGAAAAAACCGGCTGATATTTTAATCCGGGCGGTGCGGGAAATGCTTCCCCCTAACCGGCTCCGGAACGGGATGATGAAAAGACTGATAGTGAAATAAATTATCAATCTGTAATCATTTAATCTTCAATCCGCGATTTCAATTCTTAATTTATTGATTGTAGATTGAATGATTGAAGATTAAATATATTATGGCAGAAACAAAAGCTACAACTAAAATCGTCGCGGCCGAGGAAAAAGTTAAAAACGACATTTTCAAGGGTCGTTATATCGCCGCGATCGGCAGACGGAAAAGAGCCATCGCCCAGACCCGGCTTTATGAAAAAGGCAAAGGCATTATCATGGTCAACGGGATGAAAGCGACCGATTATTTTCCGGCCGGACTTATGATGACCGTTAACCAGCCCTTAAAATTGACTGGCAGAAACAAAGATTTTGACTTTTCAATTTTAACGTCTGGCGGAGGAAAATCCGGCCAGTCCGAAGCGGTTCGCCTCGGAATTTCCCGGGCTTTGATTAAATTTGACCCGGAGCTCCGGCCGGCGTTAAAAGCCAAAGGCTACTTAACCCGCGACGCGAGGGAAGTGGAGCGGAAAAAACCGGGCTTGAAAAAAGCCAGACGGGCTCCGCAGTGGAGTAAACGTTAAACAAAATATCAGATACCAAAAATCCCGAACAATTCGGGATTTTTGCTTTTCAGCGGCTTGTAGTATAATGCTATAAAGGACTTACGCGCCTTTATTTTATATTGCGGTTTCGTGTCCGTGTTACGAAAGTTGAACACAATAACAATTATGCCGGGAAAAATCGCCAACATCGCCAAGAACACTTCTTATTTTACCGTCGCCCTGATACTGCAGAAGGTGATTTCTTTCAGTTATTTCATAATTTTAGCGCGCTACCTCGGCCCGGAAGATCTCGGTAAATATTATTTCGCCATTTCGTTTACCACGATTTTTTCCATAATTATTGACCTTGGGTTTGCCGGGGTTTTAATTCGGGAGGTGGCCAAAGACAACGCCAAAGCGGAAAAATTTTTAGGGAGCATTCTGGCCATGAAAATCCCTTTGACGGCCGTATCTTTCGTAGCGGCGGCGGTTTTAATAAACGCGCTCGGTTACCCAGGCTTAACCAGGTATCTCGTTTACCTGTCAATGCTCTGCATGGCAATGGACTCATTCACTTTGTCATTTTTTTCCACCATCCGCGGCTTCCATAACCTCGCGTACGAAAGCGCTGGATCAATTATTTTTCAGCTGATCGTAATCGGCGCGGGAGTGGCGCTCGTTAAAGTCGGCGCCGGGTTAAAGTGGATGTTCCTGCCGTTAATCGCCGCGAGCGCCTTTAACTTTTTTTATTCCATGTATCTTGTCGCGGTTAAATGGAAGATAAAAATCAGGCCGGACTGGGATTTTTCGCGCATAAAATATATAGTCGGCATTTCCGTCGCTTTTACTTTGTACGGTGTCTTAAATCGGGTTTATACTTTTCTTGATTCGGTGCTTTTATCGCTTTTGTCCGGCGACCGGGCGGTTGGAATTTATCAGGTGGCCTTTAAAATGATCATCGCCCTGCAGTTTTTGCCGATGGCTTTTGCCGCTTCGCTTTATCCGGCGCTTTCCCTCTATTGGATAAAAAATAAAGGGCAGTTATCCGTCACTTTTGAGCGGGCGATGAATTATTTAATAGTCATTTCCATACCGATAAGCGTTGGTATTATCATGATCGCCGACAAGATCGTTTTGATTTTTAAATCCGGCTATTCGGAAGCGATCCTGCCCCTGCAAATTACCATCGCCCAATTGCTGTTTACTTTTGTAAATTTTCCGATCGGCTCCCTTTTAAACGCCTGCGACCGGCAAAAACAAAATACCTATATCATGGGAGCTGTCGCTTTGACGAGCGCCGCTTTAAACCTGATTTTAATCCCCCGGATCGGGGTAATCGGCGCGAGTATTGCTTCGTCGGTTTCCGGGGTTCTGCAGGTCGCGCTGGGAATAATCATAGTAAAAAAAATTATAGATTACCGGCTAAAGAAAAATATAATTATTCTCGCGAAGTCGCTTTTATCGGCCGGACTGATGGCTTTCGCGGTATATTATTTTAAGTCCAGCCTGAATATATTTATCGTTACGACGCTGGGCGCGGCAATTTATTTTGCTGCCCTTTTTCTTCTCGGCGGATTAAAAAAGGAAGACATTTTAAGTATTATGGAATCATTTAAGAAAAAGCCGGAGATTAAGGAAGACGCCGTTGATACGCCAATCACAAATTAATAATTACGAATTACGAATTTTTTAAAAAAAAAGGTTTAATTCGTAATTGATAATTGCTAATTGATTACTTTATGCGCTTTCTTTTATTCACCCTTGAATACCCGCCGTTCAAAGGCGGGGTGGCCGATTATTACGAAAAAATAGCGGAACACTGGCCGGAAAAGGAAAATATTTTTGTCCTCCATAACAATCGCGGACGCCTCATCTCGCGGGTTTTGCCTTTTTTCAAATGGCTTCCGTCGCTTTGGCGGCTGGCAATTTTCTGCAAGGCGAAAAAGATCAACCATGTGCTGGTCGGCAATATCCTGCCGCTCGGCATCCCGGCCTACGTCCTCCATAAACTTTTTTCCCTTGAGTATTCGGTAATCCTCCACGGGCTGGATTACAATTTCGCTTTTAAGACCGAGCGGAAATCTTTTATTACCCGGAGGATTCTCGCTGGAGCGGAAAAGATAATTTGCGCCAACAGCTACGTGGCCGGATTGGTAGCGGAAGAAAATGGCGGACCGCTTAAGGATAAAATCATAATATCCAACCCGGGAATAAACCTTTTTGGCGAGGAAGCAAAGGAAAAGGCCGGGCATGAACTCGCGGAAAAAATTCGAGAAAAATATGGTCTTAAAGGGAAGACGGTTATGCTTTCGCTCGGGCGGCTGGTAAAAAGAAAAGGGGCGGATTATGTTTTAAAAATTTTTCCCAAAGCCCTTGCCAAAGCCCCGGACCTCGTATATGTTATCGCCGGAACCGGGCCGGACGAAAATTATTTAAAGGAAAAATGGCAGGATTTGCCTACGACGGCGAAAGCCCGGGTCATATTCGCGGGCAAGCCTTCGGATGAAGAAAAATGGGCATGGCTTTCGCTTTGCGATTTTTTTATCATGCCCTCAAGAAGGATAAAAGGCGATGCCGAGGGATTCGGCATTGTTTACCTTGAAGCGAATCTCGCGGGCAAGCCGGTAATCGCCGGTGATTCAGGCGGCGTGCGGGATGCCGTAGTTAACGGGGTGAACGGACTACTCGTAAACCCGGAGGAAAAAGATGAAATTCTCAAGGCGATAATCGCCCTGGCAAAAGATCCGGAGCTTAGGCGGACGCTCGGCGAGGCCGGGAGAAAGCGGGTATTCGCCGAATTTGACGCTAAAAAGCGGGTTATCAGGCTTTATGAAGCGCTGAAATAAAAATAATAAATCCGGTTTTCGGGAGTGTTTTTTATAATTCCGGATAATTCCGGATGACTTTGACGGAGGTATTTATCCGTGGTATTATTAGGAAGTAATTTTTGTCTCCGGGCTTTGTTTGAAAACGAGATAGATTAACTTATATGGAAGCGAATAATAAGGGAATGAAATTAAAAAGAATCGGACTTAGTATTTTATTTTTGATATTGCTGGCCGCGTCTTTCGGGGCGGGCGGATATTTTTCGCAAAAGAACGAGGTGATAAAGGATTTGGCGAAGAAGGAGGTGGTTTTTCTCGGGAAGCTGACCGGCAAGTATTCGGCTAATGGGAACGGAAAATTGTCCCAGGACGTTGATTTTGACTTATACTGGAAAGTTTGGGATCTCCTCCACGAGCAATACGTTGACCGCGATAAGCTTAACGAAAAAGAACTCTTCTACGGCTCCTTAAAGGGTCTCGTGGCCGCCGCCGGAGACCCTTATACGGTTTTTATGGATCCAAAAATTTCCGAAGAATTTTCCAACGACCTGGCCGGAACTTTTGAGGGTATTGGCGCGGAGATCGGCATGAAAGACGATATTATAACTATCGTGGCTCCTTTACCGGAAATGCCCGCCGAAAAAGCCGGGCTTAAAGCCGGGGATAAAATTTATTCCATTGACGGCGTCTCAACCGCCGGTATGAGCGTTGACGAGGCGGTCGCTAAAATCCGCGGGGAAAAAGGGACTGAAGTTACGCTGGCGATTTTTCGGGAAGGATTTTCCGAGACCAAGGACTATAAATTAAAACGAGACAAGATAGTTGTTAAGAGCGTCCGGACCGAAGCGCGCGAAGACGGAATTTTTGTAATACGAGTGAGTAATTTTAATGATGATACTGAAGGCCTTTTTAATGAGGCGGTTACCAGCGCTTTAAGCAAAAACCCCAAAGGCGTAATACTTGATTTAAGGAATAATCCGGGCGGCTATCTTGAAACCGCCATTGAAATGGCGAGCGAATGGGTTGAGGAAGGGGTGGTAGTTACGGAAAAGTTTTCCGAAGAAAAAAAGAATGAATACCTTTCGCGCGGCCGCGCCCGGTTAAAAGATTTTCCGGCTGTCGCGCTCGTAAACCAGGGAAGCGCCTCGGCTTCGGAAATCGTTTCCGGCGCCTTGCAGGACACGGGTGAAGCGATTATCATCGGCAAAGAAACTTTTGGCAAAGGTTCGGTGCAGGCGCTTGAGGATCTGCCGGACGGCTCTTCGGTAAAGATTACGGTTGCTAAATGGCTTACGCCCAAAGGCAATAACATAACCGAAAAGGGCATCACCCCTGACGTCATAGTTGATCTGACGCCGGAAGATTTTGAAAAGGATAAAGACCCGCAAATGGATATGGCGGTTAATATATTGACGGGAAAAACCACGGTGGCGGCGGAGAAAGCAAAGCCCCCGGCCGATGAAAATAAGGCCGGTTCCGAAGATAATAGTAAAAAATAAAATATAAATTTCAAGCGCCAAGTTTTAATTTCAAAAAAATATTATTTAAATTTTTTTGGAGCTTGGGATTTGTAATTTGGAACTTAATAAAGATATGGCCAACCAAAAAGCGAAAAAGAAAAATCCGACTAAATACATTTTCGTCGTCGGCGGAGTGATGTCTTCGGTCGGAAAAGGCGTCGCTTCGGCGTCAATTGCCAACATCCTTAAGTCCAAAGGCTACGCGGTGACGAACGTCAAATGCGACATGTATATAAACATTGATGCCGGAACCATCCGGCCGACCGAACATGGCGAGGTTTTTGTCGGCGAGGACGGGATTGAAGCTGATCAGGATTTGGGAAATTATGAAAGGTTTACCGGTAATCCGGTAACCAGGGTAAATTATATTACCACCGGCCAGGTTTATCAGGAAGTGATAAGGAAAGAAAGAAATCTTGAATACGGCGGAGAGGACGTTGAAGTAGTGCCGGATATTCCGAATGAAATAATCAGGCGGATTAAGCTGGCCGCCAAAACCGACAAAGCGGAGATTACGGTGATTGAATTCGGCGGCACGGTCGGCGAGTATCAGGTTCTTCTATTCCTTGAAGCGGCGAGAATGATGAAGCTGGAAACCCCGAAAGATGTTTTGTTTGCCATCGTGAGCTATTTGCCGATTCCGGAAAAAATCGGCGAAATGAAAACCAAGCCGACCCAGTATGCCGTCCGAACCCTGAATTCAGCCGGCATTCAGCCGGACTTCATCATCGCCCGAGCCGCCCGACCGCTGGACGAAAAGCGCCGGGAAAAGCTCGGCATATTCTGTAATATTTCCAAAGACGATGTGGTTTCCGCGCCGGACGTGGATTCAATTTATGAAATACCGCTTAATTTTGAAAAAGAAGGCTTAGGCGACCGGATTTTAAATAAGTTCGGGCTAAAGGCGAGAAAAAAGGACGCGAAAGACTGGCAGGCCATGGTGAGCCGGATGAAGGGCGCGAAAAAAAGCGTTGATATCGGCATCGTGGGTAAGTATTTTTCCACCGGCGATTTTTGTCTTTCCGATTCTTACATTTCCGTGATTGAAGCCGTAAAACACGCCGGAGTTGCCAACGGCTGCCGCCCTTGCCTGCATTGGATTAATACCGATGACATTGAAAAGCACGGAATCGGATCGCTTAGGAAATTTGACGGCATAATTGTCCCGCAGGGCTGGGGTTCGCGCGGATCGGAAGGAAAAATAAAAACCATAGAATATTGCCGGAAAAATAAAGTCCCGTATTTTGGCTTATGCTACGGCATGCAGATGGCGGTAATAGAATTCGCCAGGAATGTTTTAGGCTATAAAGACGCTAACTCCGAAGAAGTCAATCCGAAAACCTCTCATCCGGTTATTCATATCATGCCGGAGCAAAAAGAACTGATCGCGAAAAAGCAGTATGGCGGAACAATAAGGTTAGGCGGCTGGCCATGCAAGATCATGCCCGGCACGCATCTTGAAAAATCCTACCGCCGGGCGGGCGTCAAAGATGATGTTATTTCCGAGCGCCACCGCCACCGCTACGAGTTTAATAACGCTTACCGCGAGGAAATGGAAAAGCAGGGCTTAAAAATCGCCGGCACTTCGCCGGACGGCCTGATCGTTGAAGCGGTGGAAATAAAAGACCATCCGTTTTTCATCGGCACCCAGTTCCATCCCGAATATATTTCCCGCCCCCTAGATCCGCATCCTTTGTTTGTTGAATTCGTTCGGGTGTGTTCGGAGGGGAAGTAATTGTTTCTAAATTCAGGAAATCATATACAATAAAAGGCGCATAGTTTTCCGTGCGCCTTTTATGTTTTGTCATGCGTTTTTGCGAGCGGTTATTTTTTATATTTAAACACCCACACCTCTCCCTCCCCAAAACTCTGCCATGAATCGGCTGAGAGCTTAGCTTCGTCAAGCACTTTAGGGAAGTTATTCCAGTATTTGTTTAAAACAAAATAGCCGGTTTGAACGTCGGCCAGGTTCATGGCTTTAGACATCCGGACGCGCGTTGGCTTATCGTAAACCATGCTTAAATAATACTGGTATAATTTCCCGCCGGTCGGGATGGGGTAATTAAAAATTTCTTCTCCGCTTTTAGCCTGGTAATAATGACTAAAACCGAATTCGCGGAGCGCGCCGGCCGAGACCTGCTGGTTGGCGAGCACGATAAATTTACCCTTGGCGTCTTCTTCAATCCAGTGGACGGCCGCGAGGTCGTATTTTCCGGTTGAATAGCCGCGGGAATTAAAGTAGGCGTCGTAGCGCGGGTAAGAATTATAGAGTGAGGCGGTTATGAGCGCGGCTGAAAATACCAGACCGGAGTAAAACGCGAGTCCGCGGGAAAGCGCAAGCCGCGAAAGATACCATTTTATCAGTAAAAAAATGAACGGCATTAAAAACATCATGGATAAAAATAAAATCCTTTCCGAGTAAGCCGAGCGTTCGTAATCTATTAAGAAGCTGAAAGAGAGCGCCTCGGTCAGGAAATAAGAAAAAATAAGGCCAGCGGACATAAAAAAATAATCTCTTAGTTCCCGAAACCGGCTCCTGGCGATAGCATAAATAATCCCGGCGGCGGCGAGGATAAGAAAAATTTTTAATCCGTTTTGGGCGATAAAATAAGAAAAGTTAAGGAATATATTTTCCTGGTTCGGGAAACTAATTTTCAGGCTTTTTGCCAGAACGCTTAAAATTGTTTTTATTCCCCGGGGCGGGGCAGTATCCGGAGCGCTTAGGCCTTTTTCAAAAACGTAAAAAGCCAGGGGAAGAGCCGCGGCCGAAAGGAAATAAAAAATAAAGTTGAGATATTTTTTGTACGGGATAAATTTTGCTAATTTTTTGTCGGCCGATAATCCTCCTTGGGCGAAAAAATTAACAAAACGGATTAAAGAAAAAAAGATCAAAGGTATGCCGGCCAGGGGATGGATCATGAAAGCGGCGGAAGAGAAAAGCAGAAGCGTTAGATGCTCCAGGATATTTTTTGCCGTTAAACTGAAAAGAATTATTATCAGCGCAAAAAGAAAAGCCAGGTTTTGGGGGGTGGTAAGGATCAGAAAAGAAAAAGGCATGGCAAGAAGAAGGACGGCTGATAAGAGGGGGCTAGCGTGTCCGGTTTTCTTAAAAGAGTTTATTAAAACCGGCGGCAGTATTAGAGCCGAAAGAATCGGGACTAATAATTTATTAATCCAGCTAATCGGGATGAATAGCAGTTTGTGTAAAATGATTATCAGCCCGTAAAAGCCCGAGTAGTAAAAAGTTTTCGGCGCGATTATTCCTTTGGCGTCAATTACTTTCAGCGCCGCCCCATGGATAAAGGGATCAAACCCGTAACCGATTTTATAAATTACGAGAGCAACGGAAAAAGATAGTAAATAGTGAAGTAAAATAAAAATTTGTAATTCGTAATTTGTAATTCTTAATTTTTTAGATTTGACAATAAAAAGCAATATTAGCAAAGTAGCTAAGAAATAGTAAACAAGAAAATAAGCTGGCGCCGCCTGCCAGGGTGAGATTATGGCCCGGTCGGTTTGATTGGTGAAAAGAGTAAAAATTGCCAGTCCGAAAAAAACCGCGTAAAGCGCCGACGGGATAATGATTTTAAGACATCCTATCCAGCTTATTTTTTTCCGGCTGGCGGCTTCATGGCCATTAGAAATTATGGCTGAAAAATTTTTCGGAGCATGATTTTTATTGTTTTTAATCAGGCGGTTAACCAGTTTCCAGCCGGAAAAGGCTGTTAGGACGGCCGCAAGGGCTATTCCGGCCGTGTTCAGGCTGTAAAAATAGTAAACCAGGCCGCCAAAAAGCGAAGCAAGGGAGATGATGGCGAGAATCGGCAAGGCAACGATAAAAGGCATAAAGAATTGCTAAAATTAGAATAAAATGATAAAATAATTTCAGTCCGCCGATTGGCGGATATGGTTAGATTTTTTCTTTAAGACTGGTGATTTTTAAGCGTTATGAAATATAAGATTGGTATTGGAATAATACTTTTTACTTTGGCAGTCGGTTTTTTTCTTTCCGCCGGCGCTTATATTTACCTCTCCCAGAAAGGGGGATTTTTAAAATGGGGGTCGCCGGATGAAACCGCCAATTATTTTTTTTCCGGCCTTTACGCCAGGGAAGGAGAGTTGTCGGTTTTTGAAAAATACAACCCCGGAGCCGGAGAAATCATCCATCCGCGGAGCTTCCGAAGCGACTCGGGCGAGCTGAAACCGGTTAGTTTTCTCGGTCTGCCTTTAGTTTACGGCATAATCGGCTCCTTTACAACCGGGAAAATTATCGGCTATCTTACCCCGTTTTTCGCGGCTGTCGGTATTGTTTATTACTACCTGTTAATGAGAATATTTTTTTCCCGGCGGGTTGCCCTGTTTTCGGCGTTTATCCTTTCTGTTTTTCCGGTGTATTTTTATTACAGCGCCCGGAGTATGTTTCATAATGTGCTTTTTACAGTGTTTCTGATTGTTGGATTATATTATACTTTAATTTCAGCCTCTTTGCTTAAAGAAAAAAATACGAAGGACGTAATAGAACATGAAGGAAGTGAAGATGTTGGATCGGAAATTACTGATAGGGTGAATGGCAAAGAGCCGGAAAATAAGAAAAAGATTTGGCCAAAGGCGCGGGGAATGGTTTTTGCCGCTTTGGGCGGGCTGTTTATCGGCCTCGCTTCAGCCGTCCGGTCTTCGGAGCTTTTATGGCTCGGTCCGGCGTTATTCATCGCCTGGGCTTTAAATTTTTGGCGTTTCGGCCTGGCGCGGCTGGTTATTTTTATATCTTTTTTCGCCTTGGCCTTACTGCCGGTATTTTATTGGAACAGCATCCTTTACGGTTCGCCGACGATCGGCGGCTATCCGGCCATGAACGAATCAATCGCTACTGTCGCCGGAGGCGGCAAGGATCTTATGAAATCCATTCCTGGCCTCGCGAGCGGGGGAATAGGCCGGATTAAGGAATTGGCAATAGGAATTGAAAAAGCAATTTTTAGTTTTGGGATTAACGTTCCGAGGTCCATAAAAATTTTCCAGCTTTATTTCATAAAAATGTTTTACTGGATTTTTTGGCCGGCATTTTTTGGCCTCGCGCTTTTTATCCTGCATTTTAAGAAACTAAAGAAAAAGCATTTTGTCTATATTCTTACCTGGCTTTTTTTCTCGGCCATATTGGTTTTATATTACGGCAGTTGGGAGTTTTATGACAATCCGGATAAATCGGCCGCGACCATTGGCAATTCCTACACCCGCTACTGGCTGCCGGTTTACCTCGGCGCTATTCCTTTCGTTTCCTACCTTATTTTTAAAGTCATTGGCCTGCCGACACTGTTGACGGATTGTCTGGGAAGAATTAACATTTTTAAATCTTTTTCAAAAGACGCGCGGTTTCTGGTAAAAACATTTCAAGGTTTTCTCCTGGGGCTGGCGGTTTTAGGGCTGTTTTACGTGAGTGTTAATTTTACGCTTTTCGGCTCGGAAGAGGGGTTGGTAATCTCTTATCACAGAGGTGTCGCCGCCCGGCTGGAGTATGAAAAAGTTCTCAGTCTTACCGAAGAAAACGCGGTAATATTGACCCGCTATCATGACAAGATATTTTTTCCCGAACGAAAAGTCATTGTCGGGTTGTTTGATGATCCGCGTATGATCGCCGCATACGCCCGCGTCGCCGAACGTTTGCCCATGTATTATTATAATTTTACCTATTCCGAAGCGACGGTCAACCATCTTAATCGCGGCCCTTTGGGAAAAGTAAATCTGAGGATGGAAAAAGTAAAGATGATTACCGATGATTTTACTTTGTATAAGTTGGAATTGATGAATTATGAATTATGAATTATGAATTATGAATTATGAATTATGAATTATTTAAGTCTCGGGCTTTAGCATTGTTCTAACGAAAATGATTTCCAAAAAGTCAATATGAATAATATAAAAAATCTATTAAAACGTTTTTTTATTTCCGCAAAAGAAAAAATAGGATTCCCGCGTTATCTTCAGTCGCGGAAATACGCGGTTAGTTACGCGGTGAAGCTGAAAAATTTGCTTGGCGAGCCGAATGAAATAATACTTATTCTGCCGACCCCGGAAAATTTAAGCGGGCAGGAAATATTAAGCGTTCCAGAATTGAATTTAAAGCCGGACATGGCCGGGAGGGAAGAAAAATACGGCAATAATTACGCGGTTTGGAAGCTCGCGATGAAGGCCGGAGAAGAAAAAGAGGTTAAGATGGATTTTTCGGTTAAAGTCCGGCCGCGGATGGCGGAGTTAAAAAAAGGCCATGAAATTAATGATTACGCGAAAGATGAAATTTATAAATTGTACACGCGATCAAACAACCTAATCCATCCGGAAGATGAAAAAATAAAAAGCTTGGCTAAAAAAATATCCGGCGCGGAAAAAGATGTCTTGAAAATTTTAAAAGCCATCAATAGCTATATCGTGTCCAATCTGAAATACGGCGCGGCCATTGACGGATTGTATTCTGATCTGGACGCCCTAAAAAAACCTGAAGTGGATTGCGGCGGTTTTAGCGCGCTTTACGCGTCATTAGCAATGGCTTCGGGTATCCCGTCGCGCGTAGTCTCCGGATTCTGGGTCGGCTATAAAGATAATACCATGCACGCCTGGGCCGAAAGCCTGCTTCCGGACGGAACCTTTATTCCGGCTGACCCGGCTACGGAACAACTAAGAAAGATGGGGCGGACTAAAAAATTCGGCCGGTTCGCAAAAATCGGGAGCGACCGGATTATTTTATCTAAAGGCTGTGATTTGAAAATTAACGCGCCCGGCGGTAAGATGATAGAAACGGATATCCTGCAGAATCCGATAGCGGTCGCGGAAAAGGGAAAAGATTCTTTTGAATGTTCATGGGAACTTAACGCTTAAACATATTTAAATGTCATTCATCTTTACCGGCTTCTCGCCGAATTTAACGGGACGGAATACGCTAAAAGCTTTGGGCTGGATTTGTTTGCCGTGGAAATGGAAAAATCTGGCGAAAGGTGAAAACGTGGAAAAAGCGGAAAGGGAACTGAAAAAATATTTTGGGCTTAAACAGGCGGTTACTTTTGACAGCGGACGATCGGCCCTGTATTTCGCTTTGAAAGCGCTGGAGATAAAAGAGGGAGATGAAGTTTTAGTCCAGGCTTATACCTGCGTGGTTGTGGCGAACGCCATACGGTGGACCGGAGCCATGCCGGTGTATGTTGACGTGGGTGATGATTTTAATATGGATGTTAATGATTTGGAGAAAAAGATTACTCCCAGAGTGAAAGTTGTTATTATTCAGCACACTTACGGACTGCCGGCGGAACTGGAAAAAATTATTGGCATCGCGCGAAAGCATGGTTTAAAGATCATAGAAGACTGCGCCCATTCATTCGGCGCGCGGCATAACGAAAAATTGACCGGCGTATTCGGCGATATCGGTATGTTAAGTTTCGGAAGCGATAAGATATTATCCTGCGTCCGGGGCGGGGCGCTCGTAACTGACAATCCGGAACTGGGCCAAAAGCTGGAAAAATATCAGTCCGGCCTTAAACCGCTCGCGGTAAAAGATATAATCCGGCATCTCCTGCATTTTCCTGTATTTTATCTCGGCAAACCTTTATACGGCGTCTTTGTTGGCAAAGCGATTTTATGGCTGGCGAAAAATATATATCTCGTGAACCGGATAATCACCCGAAATGAAAAACAGGGGGAAAGGGATAGTCTTTTTAGCCGGACCCTTCCGAACGCCCTGGCCGACATTTTACTCGGACAGTTAAAGGAAGTTGGCGCGGTTAATGAACAACGTAAAAAAATCGCTGCTTTGTATGACTCGGAAATTTCGGCAAAGATTAAAAAGCCGCTCCTTAAAGCCGCGAATAAGGATGAATGCGTTTATCTGCGTTATCCGATTTTAATTGACCAGCCGAAAGAATTGATGAATTACGCGAAAAAGCATAAGATAATTTTAGGGGATTGGTATAACGCCGTAATCGCGCCGCGGGATTCGGCGATTGATAAATCCGGATATACTCCCGGCGCCTGTCCGAATGCCGAAAAGCTGGCCGCGCGGATCGTTAATTTGCCAACCGGGAGAAATATGGGCGAAGGTGACGCAAGGCGGGTGGTAAAAGTAGTTAATCAGTGGATTAATAAGAAGTCAGAAGTAAGAAGAAAAAATTTCTAATTTCTAACTTCTAACTTCTTACTTATCATTCATATTCATGGAAATAAAAGAAATCATTGACGAAAAAGTCTGGCAGGATTTTGAGGGCAGTTGCGCGCCGCATACTTTTTTGCAGACTTGGGAATGGGGAGCCGCGCAGGAACTCCTTGGCCATAAAATTTTCAGGCTGGGAATTTTTGAAAAAGGCAATATCCGGGGAACCGCTTTTGTTTATAGAATAAACGCCCGGCGGGGATCGTTTTTATTTTGTCCGCACGGGCCGTCAGTCAGTTGGCAAGATCCGGAAGACTTTCGGGCGCTCGCCGGGCATCTTCGGGCGCTCGCGAAAAAAGAAAAAGTCAGTTTTATCCGCGTAAGCTCTTTGGCTCCGGATACGGAAGAAATGGGAAAGCTTTTTAAAACGGAAGGGTTTATTCCCGCGCCGGTTCATATGATGCATCCGGAAAATGCCTGGATTCTTAATATAAACCGGCCGGAAGAAGAAATACTCGGCGCCATGAAAAAGAGAACCCGCTATTCCATCCGCAAAGCGGAAAAGGACGGGATAAAAATAACGACTTCAGCCAACCCGGAGGATGTTAAGTTGTTTTACGGAATGTATCTTGAAACAGCGAAGCGGCAGAAATTCATCCCGTTTTCGGAAAGCTATATCCGGCGCGAGTTTGAGATATTTAAAAATAACAACAAAGCCCTGATGTTTTTCGCGTATTTTAAAGGAAAGCTAATTTCCGCGGCCGTGATTATTTTTTCTTCCGGCATGGCTTTTTATCATCACGGCGCGTCAATCCGGTCGGATAATTCCGGCCTTACCGCGTCCGAATTATTACAATGGAATGTTATTCTTGAAGCCCGGCGTCGGGGACTTAAAAACTATAATTTTTGGGGCATCGCGCCTGAGAACGCGAAGAAACACCCCTGGAGAGGGTTGACAATATTCAAAAAAGGTTTCGGAGGCCGGGCGGAAAATTATCTCCATGCCCAAGACCTTGTAATTTCGCCGAAATATTGGTTAAATTATGTAGTGGAAACATTAAGGAGGGTAAAAAGGGGGTATTGAGTTGAAAGGATGGCAAAGGCCGGAGGTGATGAATCATAAATTAAAAATTAAGAATTAAAAATTAAGAGTCGTAATAAAATCTTAATTTGTAATTCGTAATTTTTAATTCTAATAACATGTTTGAACGAACAAAAGATTTAAAACTTTCGGTAATCAAGCAGATGGAGCTAAAAGCGGCGAAAATTCCCGACGTGATATCATTGGCTCAAGGCGTGCCGAGTTTTGACACCCCGCAGTTTATAAAAAGGCGGGTGGAAAGGGAATTGAAAAACCAGGTAATCTCAAAATATTCGCTCTCGCCCGGGATGATGGAGCTCCGGGAGCTTTTTGAAGCCCACCTTGCCAAGGAAAACATGCGCTATGATTGGGAAACTGAAATTCTCGTTACTGTCGGGGCGATTGAGGCGCTAACCGCGACCATCCTGGCTATTACCATGCCGGGCGATGAGATTCTCGTGCCTGAGCCGGCTTACACTTCTTACCGCGAAGTTATTACGCTCGCCGGTTGCCGGCCGGTTTACGCTCCGCTAAACGAGGAAAAAGACTGGGGGCTTGAGATGGCGGAAATTGAAAAAGCCATAACGCCTAAAACCAAAGCCATAATTTATTCCAACCCTTCCAATCCGACCGGAACGATTTTTTCAAAACCCCAGCTTTTAGAGCTGGTTGAGTTTGTTAAAAAGCATGACATTTTCCTTATTACCGACGAGCTTTACAAAGATTTTGTTTTTGACCCTTCTTACCTTGAAAACGGCCGGCTCTTTTCAGTCGCTGAGATTCCCGAGATCCGGGAAAAGGTGATAAGGATTTTCAGCCTCTCAAAATTATTCGCCATGACCGGCTGGCGGGTCGGCTTCCTCCATAGCGACGCTAAAAACGTCAAGGAAATATTAAAAGTCCATGACTGCCTCGTTACCTGCGCTCCGGTCATCTCCCAGGTGGCGGCCATGGGCGCCCTGGAAGGCTGTGAAGAAAATATCACTAACTTTAATGTTGAGTTCCAGAAACGCAGGGACTTAATCTGCGCGCGACTGGACAAACTCTCAAAGTATTTCAGCTACGCTAAGCCCCAGGGAGCTTATTATATTTTTCCGAAAATAAGGCCTGAAGCTTTCCCAAAAATGAAAAAGACCATAAATTCAAAGGGCGCGGAAGTTATTGACTCCTGGGAATTTTGCGTTGATCTTTTGGAGAAAGCCAAAGTTGGTTCGGTTCCGGGGTTTGCTTTCGGTCCTTCAGGGGAAGGGCACTTTAGGATGAATTTTGCCAAGAGCGAAGAAAATATCAATGACGCCTTTGACCGAATTGAGAAATATTGTGAAAACCAGTAGATAAAACAATCAATCCCGGATCCCCGGGGTTGATTATTTGGGCTCATAGTAAAACGGTATTACGCGGCATTCGCATTGCCGAGGTCCGGGTCCGATTCCCGGTGAGTCCACCTTTAATTTTCAAAATCTCCAATATTATAACGCCTCGAGACAACCGCACAAGTTCCATTAGCCTGGCAAGCTCCATCTGAACAACCGCACATATAACAATTTTCCACCAAAGATACCTGTCTGAATTTATAGGTACATTATAGTTTCTGGAACAAGTTAATCTAAACTTTTCTCAAGAAAAATAACTAATACGCTTTGGTTGGTTAGCTTGACACTGCTCGCGAGAGATATTTTGTATTTATTTTTATCTTTTGTCGCGCTAGTGCCGGATAATTCTTGCGGAGAACCTTCCGCGAACAGATAGGTTTTTTTGATATTTATATTCCCTCCTTCAGGAATATAAATATCTTTCAACTCTATGTCATGCTCTTTCTGGATGGTTTTTGGGAAGATGATAATAGCCGTTTTTTCGACATCGTTCGAATTTGACCCAAAGGCATAAGCCTCCGTTTTATCTTCTTTGCCGGAAAAGGACAAGTAACCCTTGGCATTTTCGAATATTTTCGCTTCCGAGCCAAAAAAATCATATATTTCATCAATTGCCCGAGAAGGATCTTTTACCGAATCAGCCAACTCGGGAGGCCTGAAAAATGCCACCAGGTTGTCTCTCGGCGGCAGTGATTTTTCCAGCCACCAATGCATATAGCGGGAAAAAACTTTTATGGCCACCGGCTGCGCCCGGCCGGAACTAATGATATCCTTATTGCCCACTTCTTCAGTCACCCAGATTCCCTTTATTTTTCCCGTCTTTATCCACTTGTCGTATATCTCGTTTAGGGCGCTTTCCCAGCTACCATCCACATAAGCGGGGTTTATTACCTCGCTGGACTGATGATAGTCAAAAGTCGCCAGATACTGGATAGACACGTGATCCATCACTCCATCCGAGCCAAACAGATCAATAACCTTTTTCCCTTTGAGAGATGGGGCATAAATTCCCTTTATGGAATAATTCATAATTTTATTCAACCAGTCCCTGGAGTCGGCATACCTTGCCGTGGCAATCGAGCCCAGCGAAACATCAAAATCGCGGCCAGTTTCTTTCTTCACTGCCAATAAAATCTCAATGGTCGGCGCCAGCTCATATTCCACATAATACGGAATGAGGGTTTCGTCATTTCGTTTGGTTGTGCACAACGCCCAACTGGACTTTTTCTTTTCATTTCCATCTTTGTCTTTTTCACAATGAAATTCATCGTTCAGCCAAGAAGCGTTTTTATATTCTTTCCACCTAGAAGGAGTTCCGAGCAACCCCCAATTAGGATCATCCGTTTTGTTATGAACTTTCCGCCATTGAACAAACCAGGATCTCAAGCCCTGGCTGTTGGTTTGGTTATTAATTTCATTTCCTATCTGCCAGGATATTTTGTTTCCGTTAGGATTGTTCTTGGTGTCTTTTTCGGCTGCGATATAATCAAGCGCTTTTTTCTCGACAAATTTTTTCCATGATACCACCTTATCATCCTCAATGCCCGGACCAGGCTTATAGCAAGCTTCCTGATCTCCCTCATCAGATTCTCCGTCATCACCCCCAGGGCACTCGGTAACTCTTTCAACAGCCGGGTAAACAGGAACTCCCCGACCCTTTATAACCGGTTCATTCGTTCCTCCCAAAAAGGCTCTTAGGTTGACGCTGGAAATATGAAATCCAATACCCTGGTTCAATATATAGATAACATTTTTATCCTTTAGTTGTAGAATTTGCGGAGCTCGAGTAATTTTCGACCAAGGTCTTCCTGGGTGAAGCATATATCCGGACCAGGCGACTCCCCGACCAGTCATGCTTCTTTCTTTCACGCTCGAATCCGGCGGCAGTTCCTTCACTACTCGCCAGTTATTGTTGTAAAAAAAACCAACAAAAATCAGAAGGGTAACTATTGCCAAAACCACTACGAGTATCTTTTTTGTTTTCATGTCCATTTTTTTAATCGTCCCTGACTTATTTTTATTACCTATTGCACCACGGCGCCGGAAACTTACGGGCATACAACCAAGACCGGCGATGAGTCAAGCGTATAAGAATCTGAAGTAATTTTATTTCCTTGATAGTCATATCTTTCGCAATTTGAACCGATGCTATCAAGCTTCATTGGTTTTTGCTTGACCCACATAATAGTTACTTCCTGCTCTTGAAGTTTAAAATGAAATTCATTCCTGTTTTCGTCAGAAAGATCTTCTCTGGAAATAATAGACCCGTCGAGAAACTTGGTTGATGTGATGAAAGCCTTAAGGTTTTGTCCTATCGGGTCACCATTATCATCAATAAGCGCGCCGTCATTATTGCCTTCTCCGGCTCCATTAGGAGAGAACCAAACGATCGGCCGGACATCTTGCATCAATAAGTACGCGAATTTTTTGACCATTTCCTGACCGCTTTCACTCCCTTCCCGCGACCCAATTTCGTTGGTAAAAATCGGTTTTTCCTTGCCGTTCGTATCTTTATTTTTATCTTTCAAATAACTGATTATTCTGGTTATGTTTTCCGAACTTTGGTAGTGATGAAAGTTAGCTAAATCACCAATAGCAAACATATTGGCATTAATCATAGCCTCTCCATTGGTAAAAGCTATGCCCTGACCGTTTTTGTCTTGAGATAGAGCATCCAGCGCAAACCCTTGCAAACCGCCGTCCGCGACCTTTATGTTAGGATCAACATCGCGCACCGCCTTCACTGCCGTTTTATATAAACGAATATATTGATCCGGCGTACCGCACCAAAAATTTGGGGAATTCATTTCATTTTCAATGACTACAATTTCAAAATTAATACCCTTATCTTTGAAATATTTTATGGCTGCTTTTACAAAATTATAATAATTTTTGCTGTAAGCGTACTGGGCGTCAGAATTTGTCGTCAAATCCACGGGCAAAGCCGAGGCTTTATAATCAGTACCACCATCTTTCTTACACTCAATTTTTGGCGTTATGGGATTTCCTTGATTATTGCGCACTCCTTCAACAAGAGAATAAAGCGCCCAATTGTTTTTCCCCGTTTTCACACCTTGAGAAACTGTGCGTATTGAAGGAATAATTTTTTTTCCGTCATTATTAAGTTTGGTTATCAGTTGCTCTTGTGAATTATCCCATTTAAAATTATTCACATTTCCATCCCCGTCGTATGTCGGAGCATCAGGCTGAAAAATACCCCAGGAAATAGCTGTCCTGACATAAGAAGCTTTCAAATTAAACTGAGGATCTTTATATTTTTTTAAATAAAAAAATCCGAGATTGCTTCCGGCTATTTCAGCTTCCGCCGCGCTTGAATCCGGCGGCAGATCCACGCTCACTCGCCGGCTGTTGTGATAATAAAAACCAGCAATAATCGAAAAGATGATTACAGCCAAAGACGAGATGAATATTTTTTTTGTCTTTGCATTCATTTATTTTTATCTTATCTTTTATAACTCAATTATACTATAAATCTTTATTGAGCGCTATTTGTTTTTTGGTACCTTTCAGAATGGATCTTTCAATCGAAATCGTTGACCCCTGGTTCTGATTTTATCCCTGGCTTTTTCCTGGGCCACCCGAGGAGTGTAGCAGCGTTTCCTCTATATGACCACAGTTTTGCTTCACTTCCCGGCTGACCGTGGAAACCGGACGAATTTAGTTCGCGGGCTATCGCCCGCAGGGAATCCCTGTTTCAAGAGCCCCAATTGTATTATTTCCCGCTCCTCAACGCTTAATTGTTTGTATTTTTTTGGCATATACCCATATTATACAGGTGTTGCGCTAACTAATAGAACTCGCGTGGCGCCTTGGTTGACAAACTCATGTATTTATGCTAGAATGATTAGTCTAGTGTTAAAAAACCTAAAAGTATGAAAAATTATTTAAAATTAGCTAAATATCACTTAAAGAAAAGAAGCGCAATCCTACTGGAATGGCATAGCGGAGTCATGACAATGTTTTTTAAGCTCGCTTTCTTTACTTTGGCCATAGGATTGGTTTTTAATGCTATTTCCAATGATACCCTAGCGGCCGATGGCCTTAGCAGGGGTATCAGGCAGGTAAAAACCGCTGATAGTGCGGCGGTTTATTATCTTAATCATGAACGCGGCCTGAAAAAAGTTTATGTTTCCGCCTCAGCTTATCTGTCATACGGAAATCATTGGTCAGACATAATAATTGTATCTTCGGAAGAGCTGGATTTATGGAAGGACGCCGAGCTGATAAAAACCACCGATAACGCCGGAGTATTTTATATTAGTGGCGGAAAAAAAGCGCTTATTCGGTCTGAGAGCGAATTTATCGGATTAGGCTTTGATTGGAAAGACGTGCTTACGCTTTCTTTAGCTGATTTTAATTCCTATAAAGAAACCAGCCTGGCCGAGCTTTATAATTCTTCCGGGCAAATAACCGTTAATGGAAAATCCGAAAAGGATTATTCCGGGTTGGGAGTTTATCTTGATTCCGCGAGCCCGAAAGAAGGTTACGCCGTCGTAAACACGAGAGATAATCTGGCGGCGGTTTTTGATCTCATTTCCCGGTCGGAAAAAACGATTGTCATTAAAAGTATTGCCCTTGATCTTAAAGGTGTTTATTCGGAAGACTTGATAAGAGACATCTATCTCGCTAACTCCGCCGGCGTGAAATACGAAGATTCTGTCGCTAACCGGAGCGGCCGCAAAGTTACTTTTAATTTCAGGCCCGCCGGATTATCGCTTGCTCCGGGCGAAGTAAAAAAAATATTAGTCTATATTAATCTCGGCGGCTCTAAAGCCAACGAAGGCCAGGCCTTTCAGGTATCAATGGAAAATACCGGCTATGTTTCCGCGGATTCCCCGGTAGCCGGAGGGTTTCCGTTGATTTCCGCGCGCCAAAAAATCCTCGTCGGCGACGGAGTCCTGGGGAAGCTTCGGGCTGATGAGTTAAGCCTTAACGGCTATAACAATCGGGCGATTATCGGTTCAACCGAACAGCCAATAATTAAATTCAGCCTGTCGGAACTGACGAAAAATGAAGACCTGGCCGTAAAGTTAATAACTTTAACAACTAAAGGAACAACCAGGCCGGAGATGATAAAAAATTTTAAACTGAAAAACAGTTCCGGAAAAATTATCGCGCAGGCCGCGGCGCTTTCGGGCGACAACAAGCTTTATTTTAATGTCAGTAATTACGCAATAGCAAAAGACTCCAAGGAAACTTTTTTAGCCACTGCCGATATTATTGACGGCGAAGAAAAAACGTTCAACTTCAATTTACTGGAAATAAAAGTTATTGGAAAAAATACCGGCCTCGGGCTCCCGGCCGATATTTATAGCCTTGACGAAAGCCAGACCATAAAAAGGGAATATATCGGCGTTGTTGCCAAGGATTTAAAAACCAATACCAAAGTTTTTTCACGGCAGAAAGGAGTGATTGTCGGCAATTTTGAGATAAGGAATAACAACAAAAAAATTACCTTGCAGAGCTTTGAATTTGAGCTGCAAAAAAATTCTTCGGCTCCGCGAATTGAAGCGACAGTCTATCTCGTTAATTACGCTACCGGCGAAATTTATGGGCATGTTGAAGGAATAGCGTTAAGCGCCGGACCGGCCGTTATTAATATGGTTCCGGCAGCGCTGGAAGCGAAAAAGAACCTTACCGTAACCCTGATTACCGATATTCCCAAAGACACTTCGGCCGGCGATTATTACATGGCGGTTTTAAGCAAAATAAATTATTCGGCCGAAAACGGCGCCCATTACAGCGACGCGATTAAGGCGCCGGGAGCGAAGTTAAACGTTACCAGCTCCGGCCTTTACGTTTACCCGAACCATGAGACCGAAGGCCTTACTTATATAAAGGGCGAAGGCGGAGTGACTGTTGCTAACTTTATCCTAGAAGCTTCGGCGGGCGAAGATATTGTCATTAACGGGCTGACAGTAGCGCAAGGCGATAGTTCCGGGGCGATAACCTACGATAACGGCTTTTCCGACCTCAGGGCTTATATTAACGGCAAACGGGCAAGCCAAGTCATTTATGAGCCGACGGGCGCCACTTTCGCCATTAGCGGTTTTAACCAAGTTTTGAAAAATGGCAGCCGGGTTAAGCTTATCATCGTTGCCGATACGGTCCGCGACCTAAGGGTGTCGGAAACCCGGATGGTTTTAAGTGAGATCGTAGCCGTTGGTTATAAATCAGGCATTCCGGCTCAGGCCGAGGGACTGCCTTGCCAAAGCCTTCCGGTTTTCTTTGATATTACCGCTCTAGACATAATTTCAGTCAACGGCGGAACAGCGATTCTTGACGCGAATAATAACCTTGTTGCCAGCTTTAATATCGCCAACTTAGGAATTGAAGATATTAGGTTAAAACAAATTGAAATAACGACTGACGCCGCCGGATTTACCTCAAGCCTCGGATTCTTTAACTTGAGGATTGCTGAAAGGGCGTCGGGCAGAAAGCTTGGGAATATCAGCCGTCCTGTCGCCGGCGCTAATATCCTTTCCCTCGGAAATATAACAATAAAGCCCGGCCAGGAATTATTCTTTGACGTTTACGTTGATACTGACAACCGCGTTTTAGCCGGCAGTTTCCAGACATATTTTAACAGCCTCATTGCCGAAGGCGCCGTATCGCGGCTTTTGCCCGACATAACCGGCGATCCGACCGATCCGGTGATAATTACCGTGAATTAAAAAAACCCAGGGGAAACCCCGGGTTTTTTAATTCACTTCACATTCACCAGCACTTCGTCTTTGGCGCCGAGGTCAATCGTTACTTTATCGCCCTCTTTTATTTTACCCTCAATGATTCGCATGGCCAGCTCGTCTAAAATCTGGTTCTGGATGACCCGCTTTAACGGCCGGGCGCCGTAAGTTATGTCAAAGCCCTTGTCAGCGAGCATTTTTTTAACCTTACCGCCGACCTTAACGGTTATGAGTTTGTTCTTCAGGCGCTTTTCCACTTTAGCTAACTCCAGGTCAACGATTTTCATGAGATCAATCTTATTTAGGCTCTTGAAAATAACTATTTCGTCAATCCGGTTTAAAAATTCCAGCTTGAAATTTTCCCGAAGGATGCCGTCAATTTTTTCTTTCATCTCGTTTTCCCGAATATCCTTTACGCTTTCCCGGTCCGACTCGTCAATAAAACCGATAGTGTACTCTTTAATTACTTCGTTGCCCAGGTTGGAAGTCATGATAATGATGGTGTTTTTAAAATTGACTACCCGGCCTTTAGCGTCGGTGAGGCGGCCGTCTTCAAGAACCTGCAGAAGAATGTTAAAGACTTCCGGGTGGGCTTTTTCTATCTCGTCAAAAAGAATGACGCTGTATGGCCGCCGCCGGATTTTTTCCGTGAGCTGTCCGCCTTCTTCATAACCAACATATCCCGGGGGCGAGCCGATGAATTTAGCGACTGAGTGTTTTTCCATAAATTCGCTCATATCCACGCGGATTAAGGAATTTTCATCGTTAAACATGAATTCAGCCAGGGCTTTAGCAAGCTCAGTTTTACCGACTCCCGTAGGCCCGACAAAAAGGTAAGAGCCGATCGGGCGTTTTTCTTCGGAAATGCCGGCGCGCGAACGCCGGAGGGCGTTGGCGATAACGGTTATGGCCTCGTCCTGGCCGATAACCCTGGATTTTAAAGACTCCTCCGTTTTAACGAGTTTGTCTTTTTCGCTTTCAAGCATTTTTATCGCCGGAATCCCGGTCCAGCGGGAAATAATTTTAGCGATATCTTCGTCGTCTATTTCTTCCTTTAAAAGCCGGCGGCCGCTTTTCTGCATTTCCACCAAATCGCTTTCCAGTTTTTTAAGCTCATTTTCCTTGGCTGGAATTTCCGCGTAACGGATTTCCGCCACCCGGGCGAGATTATCGCCCCGGCGTTCGGTTATTTCCGCCTGCGAGCGCAGGTTTTCAGCGTCTTTTTTTATGGAGCGGATATTGGAAATTATTTCCTTTTCGTTTTTCCAAGCCAGTTCAAGATGATTGGCGCGCTCCCGGAGTTCCTGGAGCTGGCGGTTAATTTCTTTTATTTTTTGTCCGGCTCGTTTTTCTCGGGTTAGGCCGGCTTTTTCAATTTCTAATCTCCTAATTTCCCGGTTGAGGTCGTCAAGTTCAGCCGGCGATGAATCAATTTCCATTCTTAAAGCCGAAGCCGCTTCGTCAATTAGATCAACTGCCTTGTCCGGAAGGAACCGGTCGCTTATATAGCGGAAAGAAAGCGTCGCCGCCGAGATGATGGCGTCGTCGGTTATTTTTACGCCGTGGTGGATTTCGTATTTTTCTTTAATGCCGCGAAGGATGGCTATTGTGTCTTCAACGCTAGGTTCGGTTATGTAAATCGGCTGAAAACGGCGCTCAAGAGCCGCATCTCGCTCAATGTATTTTTGGTATTCTTTGGTTGTCGTGGCGCCGATTGTCCTTATTTCACCCCTGGCGAGCGCCGGTTTAAGCATGTTTGAAGCGTCCATGGCTCCTTCCGAAGCGCCGGCGCCGACGAGGGTATGGAGTTCGTCAATAAATAAGACTACTTTTCCGTCCTGGGATTTTACTTCTTTTAAAACCGCTTTCAGCCGCTCCTCAAATTCACCGCGGAATTTTGAGCCGGCTAAAAGGGAACCGAGATCAAGGCTTAAAATTTCTTTGTTTTTAATGGTTTCTGGAACGTCGCCTTCAACGATCCGCTGAGCCAGGCCTTCAACAATGGCGGTTTTTCCGGTGCCGGCCTCGCCGATTAAGACCGGATTATTCTTGGTCCGGCGCGAGAGAACCTGCATAATCCGCCTTATCTCATTATCCCGGCCGATTACCGGATCAAGCTTTTTTTCGCGGGCGAGTTTAGTGAGGTTGTTGGTGTATTTTTCCAGCACCTGATACTTTGATTCGGGTTCCGGATCGTTCACGCGCTGGGAGCCGCGCAGTTCGGATAAAACTTTGAGGATTTTATCGTATTCTATGCCGTGCCGGAGAAGAATATCCTGGGCTGAAGATTTAACCCCGATTAAGGAAAGGAAAAGGTGTTCGGTGGAAATGTATCCGTCCTTAATCTGGTCAGCTTCCTTTTTCGCCCGGTCAAGGACGGCCGCCACTTCCGAAGTGCCCTGAACCATGCCGATTTTACCGGACACGCGGGTTTTTGGCAGGCGGAGCAGTTCGCGGTTAACGTCTTCGGCGACGTCCTTAACGGAAACCTGGAGTTTTTCCAGAATTGGAATAATTATACTGTCAGTCTGCTCTAAAAGGGCGTCTAGGAGGTGGATGGCCTCAATATACTGCTGGCCGTTTTCCTGGGCGATAGTCTGAGCGTTTACGATCGCTTCCTGCGATTTATGGGTGAATTTATCAAACATAAATAATAGAATTAAGAATAGAGAATTATGAATTATGAATTATGAATTATGAATTATGAATTATGAATTATGAATTATGAATTTTTTAGCACTCTAAGAGAGAGACTGCTAATAAATATATAGCTTAACTTTTTAAATGTCAAGAGCCGATAATATAAAGACGCATGGCTTTCTTATAATTTACCAGAAAAGCGGGAAAATTGGAAGAAAAATTGTAAAATTCAGGGTATTCAACTATAATTTATAATATGGAAAAGATTAACATTCTCGGAATAAACCTGGCTAAGGCCGGCAAAACGGAGATTCTGAAAACTATCGGGGCTTTTTTGATTGACGGAAAGAAACATTACCTCGTTACGCCCAATCCGGAAATGCTTCTTCTCGCGGAAAAGGACGAGGAGTTTTTCCATATTTTAAATAAAGCGGATATTGCCATTCCTGACGGGACCGGCCTTAAATTCGCGGCCTTGGCAATGGGAAAAAATTTGAAAATTACCGCCGGCTCGGATTTAACGGGCGAAATTTTTGAGTTAGCGCGAAAAATGAAAATGAAAGTCGCGGTCATGAACTGGGAAAAATCCCTTTCGCGAAAAGAGGATATTGCCGGGGCGCTTAAGAAAAAATATCCGGGATTGTCTTTTGAAGTTCTGGCAGTCAGCCGGACGGTAAAAAGCGCGCCGACTACGAATGCCGAAATAATTTTTTGCGACCAGGGAGCGACTTTTCAGGAAAAATTCATTTATCACAACCTGATAAAATGGCCGAACGCCAGGCTGGCCATCGGGGTGGGCGGGGCTTTTGATTTTTTAACCGGAAAAATAAAGCGGGCGCCCGGTTTTATGCGCGCGGCCGGGTTGGAATGGGTCTGGCGGCTGTTACGTGAGCCGAAAAAACGCTATAAAAGAATCATAAACGCGGTGATAGTTTTTCCGGCGAAGTTTATCGCCTGGAGATTTTTTAAAGATAAGTGATTAATAGCGGACATCCACCATCCCACACACCCCGAGCCGGTAAAACCGGCTCACCCCTCTCAAGAGGGGAATTTTTACCCGCAAGATATTAATATCGCTAACCATAAAAAATATGCGCGTCGGCATAGACGTTCGGACTTTAATGGACCAAAACTACAGCGGCGTTTCCCTCCACAATTTTAATTTAATCAGGGAAATGATCAGGTTGGATAATGAAAACCATTATCAGCTTTATTATAATACCTTTAAAGGCGATAATCCGGAAATCGCCGGCTTAAGGAAAAAAAATGTTGAGGTAATCCGGGGAAAATATCCCAATAAACTCCTGAATTACGTTTTTTTTAAAATTTTTAAGCGTCCAAAAATTGACAACCTGCTTAAGGCCGATATTTATCTTCTGCCGCATATCAATTTTATCGCCCTTTCCGGCCGGGCGAAAAGCGTCCTTGTAATCCACGACCTTTCATTCCTCCGCCATAAGGAGTTTTTTTCTTTCCGGAAAAATTTTTGGCATAAATTCGTAAACGTCCGCGGGCTGGTTAAAAATTTTGACCATATCATTGCCGTGAGCGAAAGCACTAAAAGCGACATTATTGACCTTTGCGGGGCGGACGGCGCCAAAGTAAAGGTTATTTATCCCGGCGTCGGATCCGAATACCGGTCGCTTCCTAAAAACCATCCCCGGCTCGCCAGGATCAGGGAAAAATATAACTTGCCAAAAAAATTTATTTTATCGCTCGCGACGCTTGAGCCGAGAAAAAACATAACCGGATTAATCCGCGCTTTTGACTTAATGAAAAATGCCGCCTCGGTGAACGATTTTTTGGCAGATTACGAACTCATAATCGTCGGTGGAGAAGGCTGGAAAGCCGCCGGAATCCGCGAAGAATTTAATCAGGCAAAGCATAAAAAGAGCATCCGCTTTCTCGGTTATGTTCCTGAAAAAGAAAAAGTTTACCTTTATAACCTGGCCGAGGTTTTTGCTTTTCCTTCGTTTTACGAGGGCTTCGGCTTTCCTTTGCTTGAAGCTATGGCGTCGGGAGTTCCGGTAGTAGCCGGGTTTTCTTCCAGCCTGCCGGAAATAGCCGGCAACGCGGCGTTGATGGTTGATCCTTATGATATCACTGACATTAAAAACGGGCTCAGGGACGCGCTCTCGGATCAGGGGCTAAGAGAAAAGCTTATCGCCCGCGGCCTTGATCGGGCGAAATTTTTCAGCTGGGAAAAGTGCGCGCGGGAGTATCTCGGGTTATTTAAAGAGGCTGGGGAAGAATAACGAAATGTGTTATAATTAAATTTGGACAGGAGACAATAGTAAATAGTAAATAGACAACAGAAAAATTCTATTTACTTTTGTCTATTTACTATTTACTTATTATGCTTGAAAGAGTAAACCTGAATTATTTCAACCTGCAGAAGATGATGGTGGCAGTCATGATAATTTGTCTGGCGGCGATTTTATTCTCGTATTTTTCCGATTACCGCTCTAAAGCCAGGGACGTAAAAAGAAAAGCCGATATCCAGATTCTTATGACGGCTCTGGATATTTACCACGATAAGCACGGCGTTTATCCGAAATCGGACGATGACTATAAAGGCTGGGACGTTAGCTACGGCGTTGGGGGTAAAGAAAGCGCTTTTTTACCGGTGTTAATAAAAGAGGGCCTTGTTGACAGGGTTATTTTTGACCCGTTGAACAACGATAAGGCTTTTTACCGCTACCAAAAATTCAGCGATGGGAGTTATGGCTGTTCCAAATCTTTTTACATCCTTCAGGTGATTAATTTTGAGGCTCAGGCTTCGGATAAAGGCATGGGTAAATGCAAAGATTACGACTGGACAAAATTAGCGCCGTACGGCTATACTGTCCAGGGGTACGACTGATTTAATTACCAATCTACAATCTACATTGTTATCTGGTGATAAGTTAATAACTAACAGCCTGCTATGACCCCGGAGGTCTTTTTTTATTTGGAGACGGGAGCGGGGAAAGAATTTTTTCGCGAGAGCTGTTATTTTCTGTTTTTGCCTCGGATCTATTTCACATAATACGCGTAACGCGTAACGCGTAACGCGTAACGATTTAATCTGTTTAAACAGCTCTCGGTAATATTTAAGGCCGTCACGACCCGCCGCTAATGCCAACCTCGGTTCATGTTTTATTGAAGGGGAATTTTTTATTTGCGCTGGAGTTAGGTAGGGAAGATTGCAGAGAATTTCCAATTTCCAATTTCCAATTTCCAATTTATTTTTTTTAATTTCGGATAATGCGGGTTCTAGCAGATTGCCGTGAAGAAATTTTATTTGCTTATCAACGCCGTGCTGTTTGGCGTTTTTGCGGGCGACGAATAAAGCCGGTTTAGAGATGTCGGTGGCAATGAATTTGCGATTCCCGCCCGCCTGAAGCGTTCGGGCGGGTGCGATTTGCGATTTGCGATTTAATAATTTAGCCAGGGTGATGATGATGCATCCTGAGCCTGTGCCTATGTCAATAATAACTATATTGTCTGATGTTTCGTGTTTTATGTTATGTGTTACGTAATCTATTATTAATTCGGTTTCCGGGCGGGGAACCAGGACGTTTTTATTGACTATGAAGTCCAGGCCGTAAAAACCCTTATGGCCGAGGATATAAGCGAGCGGTTCGCCTTTTTGTCTCCTCGCGACATATAACCTATAGCTTCTTGCCTGGCTTCTGGTAAGTTTAACTTCAGGATGCGTTAAAACCCACTCTCTTGATTTATTAAGAATGTGTGCTAATATAAGCTCATGTTCAAAGGGAGGAATCTTTGTCCTTTGAATTTTTTTTTGGCTTTTCATTTTTTTGGGAGGGAGAAGGAGTTTTAATGGAAAAAATACTAGAGGCCATAAAGGCCTCTGAGCTCGGCGGGGCGATTGAAATCCTGATCGCCCAGGAGTTCGCGTCATCCTTTTCACCAGAATGGATGACGCGCCCAAAAGCACGCAAGGCGAACATAGGGTTTGCCCTGGTGTTTGCGTGTCCTGGAGGAGATATTGTAGAACAACTCGTAAGTTCCCTTAAAAATTGTCTTTCCGAAATTTTTGAGGGAACGAGCTGGAGCGTTAATATAAGCTCCAGCGATGAAGGGGATTTGTGGATGTTGATTTTAATCCCCGAATGTGGATTTTAAACACGCTCAGCTCCGCCGGAACCCTCCCTCCGGCGGTTTTTTCTTTTTAGGAAATTTAAATCAATCCTTTCTTAAGCTCTCCGATCATCTCGTCTAAATCCCCGTCCATCATCCGGGTTATTGAATGCCAGGATATTTTAATCCGATGATCGGTTATCCGATCCTGCGGAAAATTATAGGTGCGGATTTTTTCCGAACGGTCGCCCGAGCCGATCTGGCCTTTTCTTTCGGCGGCTTCGCGGGCGTGCCGGTCTTCTTCCATTTTCTGCAGAATTCTTGAGCGCAGAACCAGCATAGCCTTATCTTTATTCTGCCTTTGGGATTTTTGATCCTGGCATTGCACAACAACGCCGGTCGGAAGATGGGTAATCCGAACGGCTGAATTGGTTGTATTAACTTTCTGTCCGCCTGGACCGGATGCCGCGTAAGTATCTATCCTTAAGTCCTCCGCTTTAATCTGAACGTCAATTTCATCGGCTTCGGCGAGAACAGCGACCGTCGCGGCCGAGGTATGGATGCGGCCGGCTTTTTCGGTTTCCGGCACGCGCTGGACTCTATGAGTACCGGCTTCATATTTTAAACTGCTGTAAACATTTTTCCCTTCAATGGAAAATGTTATATCTTTAAATCCGCCGAGTCCGATTTGCGAAGAATCAAGGATGTTAATTTTCCAGCCTTTTCTTTCGGCAAAGCGCGAATACATCCGGAACAGATCGGCGGCGAAAAGAGCTGACTCGTCGCCGCCGGTGCCGGCTCGGATTTCCATGATAATGTTTTTTTTATCAAAAGGATGGGTTGGAGTTAGCTCGGATTTAATAAGTTCTTCCAGCTCGGCTTTTCGCGCTTCCAGCCCTTCCAGCTCGGCCTGCGCCATTTCGGCCAGCTCTCCGGTTTCGGTATTTATGATTTCACGGTTTTCTTTTATTCGTCCGGCTATGGCGTTTAATTCCATGATTAAAGCGGCCGCGGTTTTTAAATCGGCGTGTTCTCTTGAAACGGCTTTAAGTTTTTCCGGATTAGAAATTATGGATGGATCAGAAAGTTCGGTTTCAAGTTCTTTGAATTTTTTTAAGATGTCTTCGCACATAGTTATCTCATAACTCGTAACTCGTAACGATTTTTTTCTCTTGTTACGCGTTATGTAATTGTCTTTTAATATAATAAAAAACTACCTTCCTATTTATATTTTAACAAATATAAAACTAAGAAGATAGTTTTTTTGGCTTTGCTACTTTTCGGATTTTTTTTCAGCCGATTTTACCGCGGTTTTAGCTGATTTTGCTGAGGCGATTTTTCCGGCTGATACTTTGGCGGCTACCGGCTTTTTAGCGGCTGACCGGACGGCGCGCTTAATTTTTTTTCCTTTCTTTCCGGCTGAAGCGTTTTCCTTAGCCGCGACGCGGGCATGGAATTTTTCTACCCGGCGGGCGGTATCTACGATTTTCTGCTTGCCGGTGTAAAAAGGATGGCAGGCGGAACAAACCTCGGTTTTTATTTCAGAGGCGGTTGAACCGGTAGTAAAAGTATTGCCGCAGGAGCAGGAGACTTTTACGTTGTCATTATACTTCGGATGGATTTTGTCTTTCATGTGATAATTAAAATGAATTAAAAAAATGGCCAGTTTTCTGACTAAAATAACATTAGCATAAGCTAATGAATTATGCAAGATTGCGGTAACTCTCCACTTACCCCAACCCTTAACCTCAAATCCTCCAAAAACCCTCCCCGCAAAGTCGGGGAGGGTCGCGAGCGGAGCCGAGCGGGGTGGGGGCTATCGTCGCGGAAAAACCCCACCCCTAACCCCTCCCCGACGCCTGATGACGCGGGGGAGGGGAGTTAAAAAAACAGGTGTTAAAATTTATCTTTTCACGCAAACCGTAGAGACGCATTGCAATGCGTCTCTACGCGGTTTGAATGCGCCTTACCGTTTCGCCCCGGAATAGGCAATGGCTCTGACAATATCCCAAGCAGTAGCTGAAACTGGCGGGTAACCGTAGATGGCCTTAAAGGATTTAATAGCCGCGGCTTCGCTATTTACATTCCTTTGGGCTGGCCGGAGTCCGTAAGCGATAACCGTCACGGCCGCGTCGTCGTTCGAATTTTTCCGGTCCGGCGCGCGTTTATAGATTTTTCTGAAAGCCAGAGTGGCGTTGGCTTCCGAGGTTTTATTAAGCTCCGAAGGCCACCGGCCATTGGCGATTTTTATCGCGTCGCTCCATTCGGTCTCCTTTGCCGGAAGTCTGCCAAAAGCCGATTTATAGGAATTCAGCACTCCGGCCCGTTCTCCGGCGCCGAGCTTTAACGTTGTTTCGGTTCCGTAAGAAATAAAGTTGGTAATGGCGGACTGATCTTTCACGGCAACTTTAAGATTCTTAATGAGCATCTTAGTAAACTTATCGGCAGTCTTTTGCTCATCGGTAATATTACGCTTCAGTCCGAGTTTTTCCAGAAGCGTTGAAACCGAGGCTTTAATTATTTCCGCGGCGTCATACGCTATGGCTGTAAGTTTTTCCGTAAAAGCTTTGGCTGTTTCCTCGGTTTTAGCTTTGACTTCAGCTACTGTCTCTTTGGTGTTTTTAATAATTTCCTTAGCTTTTTCGGTTACCGGGGCTTCTTCGGCTAATGATGGGCAAGCGCGTTTTCTTTCCGTCTCCTGGCTCGCAGAAAGGGAACAGCCGGAAGGCGAAAAAGATTTGATGTTGCGATACTGAAATCCGTCAGCGGCGCAGGATGCCTGCCATTCGTCATAAACGACCGAAGAGCAATGCGTAGTATTCCCGGAGGGAGCGGCTGATCCGGCATTCGCGGCGCAGGTGTTGCCATTTCGCGTGTAACCGGTATTGCAGGAAATGGAGCAGTCAGCGGCAACAAGGCCGTTTGAAACCGTGTTGGTGGAGCAAACCTGAAGCGCCGAAGAATAAGCCGACTCATTGCCGCCGTCGTCAGCCGCGGTAATTTTATAATAGTAACTGGTAAAAGCGGTCCGGCCGGTATCGGTATAGGTGGTTCCTGAAATATCGGAAGTGTTAACCTGAGTATAGGTTGTTCCGTCAGTAGAGCGATAGAGCTCGTAGCCAAGCAAATCCGTTATACTGGTGGCGTCCGCGTTGGTCGTAACGGCAGCCCAGGATAATCCGACCGACGTTCCTCCGCCGGAAGTCTGCGCGAGGCTGGCCGGAGCGGCCGGGGCCAGGGCGTCAGGCGGGTTGATAGCCGAAAATACGGTTAAGTGATTAGTCTTTCCGATAAATACCAGCTTATAATCGTAGTAGCTCGGGCTGCCGGCCGCTAAAGTATCAATAAATTCTTCATAACCGGTTTGCGTCGCGCTATCCGATTTCATGGTCCATTCGGTCGCGTCCGCGGCTAGCTTATAATAAGCCTTTCTCGTGGTATTCAGGTTGACCCAGTTATTGGCGGTATTATCCCAGTACCCCAGAGTCTGGGTCTTTAATTTTGAATAATCCACTAAATTCATGGCCTCAATATTGGCTTTGTAATAAACGATTTCAATATCAAGGTAATCGCTTAAGTTGGTTATGGCCTGTCCGGAATTATCCGTCGCGGTTATTACTTTTCCGATTCCTCCCAAAGGCTCAAAACTGGTAGTCTCGGTAACGGCCGAGGTTTCCTGGATGCCAAGATTGCCGGAAGACTGGCTGGAACCTAAAGCGTTCGGCGGAGCCGTAATTTTTACTCCCGTAGCCGAAGCGGCAGTATCATCAACCGTTCCGCCGGATGACGGGGTAATGGATTTTGATTTGGTTTTCATTGTCCAGTCCGCGTTGGTTTCCAGGACAATATCAATACTGCCGGCCGGAGTCTGGATCGCGCCCGCCACCGTAACGTTGGTTTTAGTGTTGTTGACCTTATAATTGCCGTCCTTGTAACCGTCGGCTCCGGCCATAATTGACCAGGTTCCGTTAGTAACCGGCAGGGAATAGTAGCCTGAGGCGTCAGCCGGAGTATGAGCCATATTGCCGGTGGTTGTTTCTTTAGCCCAGACATAAGCGTTCGGGATGTTGGTTCCTGAGTCGTTTTTCACGTAACCGACAATCGTCCGGGCGGCTGCGCCCAGGGCGACCGTATTATCCGCGCTGGCCGTAGTCGCGGAAACCGAAGCCGGAGCCGAAGACATATAGCCGGACTTATCCGCGCCTAAATTATATGTGCCGCTTTCGAGCTTGGGCACGGTTATAGAGAAAGTTCCGGCTGAACCGGTTTCGGCGCCGGTATGGTAGCCGGTATTCGGGCTGCCAATCCAAACCCAGGCATTCGCGAGGCCGACAGAGCCGTCGGTAACCGTGCCGCTAACCGTTATCATTTCCGTAGAAGCGTTCGGCAGAGTAAAGTAAACCGCCCGGGCCGCGTCAGTTACTTTAATGCAATCTTTGTCGTTAGAGAGAGCCTGGCGGCTGGCAGTATCCGGAGAGAAAAAGCCATAACCCGGAACATCCAGGCCAAAGAAATAATATTTTCCCGCCGAAGCGCCTTTAATTTTAATGGTGGAAGTGGCGTTCAAACCGTCAATCTTGGTTGAGAAATGGTAACCGGTCGGTATTGGGTTAGCGCCGTTGAAAGTTACTTCATCCACGTTAAGGAATCCGGTTTGGGCGGCCGCGCCATTATTAAACTGGAGGGAAATAGTCTGCAGATCCGCCGCCGCTACTAGTATGTCGGCGGTGGTTGTCGCGGCGTTGACGTTAATATTAGCCTGGGAACTCGCCACCTGATCATAAACCAGTTCCACCTCGCCGTAATTCTGGGTCCAGGTATCAATCCGGTAATAGCCCGCCGGCAGGCTCAGAGTATAGCCGCCGTTTGAATCGGTTGAAGCGCCGTAATCGCGGCCCTGGTAATTGCCGTTCGCGTCGTAGAGCGCGGCCCGAAGAGGAATATAACTTTGAGCCGAGCCGTCAATGGTGATTGTTCCGGATACGCTGTAATAAGTGGCTGAACCGGATGGCCTTAAATTAATATTGGATTGGGAAGCGGCGCTTACAGTAACATCCGGCGAATACTGCATCCAGCCGACGTTCGGCGCGTCAGCTTCAATCCGCCAGGTTCCGGCATCAACGTACAATATGTAATTTCCGGAAGAGTCAGTCATAGTATCGGAATGTCCTCCCCCGGTCGGCTGATACGCCCAAACCGGAGCGTAGGGGACTGACTGGCCGCCGGTATTAAGGACTTTACCGGAAATGGTATATTCGGGCCGTTTTAATTTAAGCCTTAAGGGATTTGTTCCGGCATTATTATTTGTAGCATCATGGATAATTGTTCCATCAAGATAAATATCAGCCGTGGTATTGCCGTCGCCTCCAATAGTATTATCTTTTACTTCAACGGATTTTTCTTTGGAACTCGGCATGCCCGGCTTAAACGCGCCAATAGTCCAGACTCCGGTAGTCCCGATTTTTAAGGTGAATTTACCGGAAGTATCAGCCGTGGTATTGCCGCCGCCAAAGCCTTGCGGTTGATAAGCGTATATTTCGGCATTGCCGATTCCACTGCCATCGGAATCTAAAACAAAACCTTTAATTTCCTTGGTAGCCTGCGTAGAAATATTAAAGTTTACTTTTTTGTCATTCGGGCCATTAGAAGGCTCGCGAACTGAGGTGATTACGTCGTTAGCGGCCGGCAGGGTCGTCCAGTTGCCTTGCGGAGTAAAAGTTAGGGAAGTGTTGGCGACAAAAGATGTAATCGTAGTGGTGGCCGCGGCCGCTCCGGTCGCGAAGGTTATTACATCCCCAACTTTGAAGTTATTGGTGCTGGCGACGGTTAATAGCACCGGCTGGGTGTTAACAATGGCCGCGTCAGTCGCCCCGTCAGGATCAAGATTTCTTCCGGTCGCGGTTTCAATCCCGACTATAACACCGACTTTTTGTGGTTCCATCCAGTCGGGGCTGGCAGGCGACCCGGACATCGGACCTTTAGGCATGGCGATTCCGGCGCCCATCATCCATTCGCCTTCAGTTAAGTAAAGCGTGGTATTCGGGTTGGTACTGCCGACATCAGTAAGGGTTTTTACCCGGAAACCTGAAGGCGAGTTAGCAAATATATCTACATCATCAGCCGCGCTATCAGTAGAAAAATCGCCGAAGAGATAAACCGTAACCGCGGCTTTTCCGGCTCCGGCTCCTTCTTTTTCTATGGTAATATTTTTCTCTGTCGCCGCGGAAATTTGGATGGTTTCGGGCATGGGTTTGCCTAAATAGTTCGCGCCGCCGATAGTAAGGAACGGGTCGGTAAAGAGCATGTACTGGCCGGCCGAAAGATTGGTAAAGGTGGAGGTGGCAATACCATTAGTGAAAGTGGAAGAAATCGCTTCCATCGGTCCGGTCATGGGCGAGCCAAGATAAGTTGCCATTGTTCCAGTATCTTGATCAGTGTCGCCGCAGTTTACTACGACTGTAAGCGTATTAGAGCCGCCCTGGGTGATAAAGAAGGGCATAGTGGTAACACTTTCCAAAAGCGAGCCGTCGGCGGACATGGTTTTAATATCAGCCGTATAGCCGGAAGTGCCGAAATCTTTGGCAATATTGGAATTTTTTACTCCTTTAAGATCAATATGAAGAAAATCATAAAAACCATCCGGGCCGGCGGCCGCGTTCGGGGTTCCGGATACATCAAGCTTCATGGTGACAACATTCAGTGTGGTGGAAGCGACTCCGCCCACCCCGTATGCCGCGTCAAAACCGATTGTTCCGGCGCCCCGATCATTCATGTCATTATTGGCGGGCGAGTAAGGATCTTTGGCAACGGCCGAAACATTAAATCCGGTCGGGAAGGTGATAGTTATGAGCATGCCGTCGGAGAGCGGCTTAGTTACCGGAAGATCAATAAAGTAATTGGAAGTCTGGCCGGTCATGGCGTTCATGGGAAAAGCTCCGGCGCTGAACATACCCATTTTTCCCATATCCATACCGCTCGGGCCGCCTGATGTTGTTCCCGCTCCGCCAGCTCCGCCGCCGGACATCATCATTCCGCCTCCGCCGCCCGGTCCGAGCATGCCATAAGTGCCGGAGCTGGATTGAATCGGCGCCCGGGCTCCGTTGTCATGGCCGACCGCGTCATCATAGGTCGGATCGCCCGAGTGCTTAGCGCGGACGCCGGAATCGCCGATCGCGTTGCCGGATTTGTCTTTAACATTGTCGGCGAAAACCTGAAAATGGGTAACTCCTGAAGCCGGGAAAGTAAAACCTTTTAATATCGCGGTCTGGGTTGTCTGATCATAAGTAATCGTAACTCCTGATAGTCCTGAGACCTGATTTCCCGTGCCGGTATTATAAGGGGCGGTGAGGGTCGGAGTGGAGGCCCAGGTAGCCGGATTGTCAGCCGAAGTTAAAGCGTTAACGTAGAAATTAGCCGGATTTAAAACCGAATAAGCCCAGTTGTCAGTGTCGGTTTTCAAGGAGGCGTTCATGGGTTCGGAAAAAGTCAGGGCGATCTGGTAATCATCGCCGTTCGCGAACATGACTTTTGGCGCGGCAGTATCGGCTGATCCGGTTTTAAAGGTAATAATGTGGTCAGCTAAAAGGGTATTGCCTGATAAATCAGCAACGCCTCCGGTACTGCCAAGGACGGTTAAAGTGTAAGCAGTGTTTGGCGTTAAGGCGTTAGTCGGAGAGAATTTAGCGCTGTTAGACATCGGATCATAACCTAGGATCCCGGTAACGCTCGCGGTCCCGTTTTTTAAGGTGATGGTCTGCGCGTTGATCGTAGACGGATTCATGCCTTCGGAAAAGCCGATTTCAATCGCCGACATGGCCACGTCAGCCGAAGCCGTTCCCGCGGTTATGCCGTCATTATTATTAGGAAAGGTGCCGGTTACGGTCGGCCGGGTCGTATCAGACGAACTTCCAACCTGAAAACTGGAATTAAAAACATAAGCCGTTGACATGGCCGCGCATGAATTTGGATCAGAACAGCCGACTGAAACAGGATCAATCATCCAGACGCCAAGCTGGCTCTTTACCGAGCCCATTACCCTAAGTTCATACCAGCCGTTATTGGCGGCGTTCGTGTCCAGGGCGGTGTGGGTTATTGTCGCGAGTTTTTTAGTCGCGCTGTCCAGGCTGACGCTAACGCTTTTATCGGTTACCTCAGTCACGGTCCAGCTTGACTCGCTCGTGATTTTGTATAATTTAATGCCGGTTGAAACTGAAGTCGCGTCCATGGCCTCGGAAAATTCCACCGTCAAAACCGCGGACAGGGGAATGTTAAAAGATCCCGGAGACGGATTAGTTCCTTTGACGTAGGGCGGCATGAATTTTCCGCCGTCGCCGAAGCTGGAAAAGTCAGTTCCGCCGCCGCCCCACATATCAGTATTATCCGGCATAGTAGTAAACGAGAACTCGTAGTTGCCGCTGGGGCGGTTTGACTGGACGGAATTGCCGTCCTGGTCTTTCGCGTTCGGGGTAATCACGACCGTATAGAAAGTGTTAGCCGAAAGCGCGGTTGAAGAATAAAATCGGGCCTGCTTGGCGGCATTATTGTATTTTACTTTGCCCGGGACTTTAGTAAGGCCGTCGGCGGTTACGTATATGTTGGAGCCGGAATTAGAAGCATCCGAATCATCAATCGTAGTCGCGTTCATGTTATTAAAGAAAGTGATGAGGATTGGCATTTCAGTCATAGGAATGGTATCAGTCATACAATCTCCGGAGCAGGAAATATTAGTAGGCGCCCACATCATGCCGTCCATCGGAGCGGACCAGGCCACACCGTTTCCGCCGGAGGATCCGCCGGAAGAAGTGTTCATGAATCCGGTATTAAGGAAAAAATCGGCGGTCTGGCCGCGGTTGACCAGTTTCATCATGTCCATGTAGCCGCTTTTTAATGCTTTTACGTTTTGACTGCCGGCCGGTATTATATTATCGGCGATAGTATAAGCTCCGGCCGCGGTCGTAGTCGCCAAACCGGTAGCAGTTCCTTCTATAAAGACAAAAGCGTCCTGAATCGGCGCGCCCGAAGTATCATTCACCCGGCCGGTCAAATCGGCTTCAGTTCCGGCGTCTTCCCAGTCAGCGGCCGCGACAAAATCAATATTTATGGGATTGCTTTTGGCCGTAGTTTCCGAGTTAGTCGGATAGGCGCCCATGTACTGGTAATTCGGGCTGGCGGCCGTATCTTTGGCTTTTATATAATAAGAGAGAACAGTCGCGGCGTCCCAGCCGGCGTCCCAGGCAATGGAACAGGCGTAAAAGCCGGTGTTGTCTGACATCACCGGCGCGGCGCAGGTTGAAGTCGCCGTCCCCCAGGCGCCGTTATTTATTTTATAAGGTAATTCAACCGTATCAATTCCGCGATCATCACCGGCGCGGACAACAAAAGAAAGGTTAGCTTCGGCCTTAGCCTGCCAGACTGACATGTGGTCAATCATCGGCGGAATAGTATCGTCGCCCCCGGCTTCGGCGGTAATGGTCGCGGCCGGAGAAGAAACAGCCGAAGACCGGTTGCCGGCAAAATCCACGGCGACGACATAAGCGCGGTAACTGCCGTTAGCGAGCGGATTATTGGCGCTGTCGTATTTCATGTTAAAGTCCCCGTAGCCGGTAAAAGTATAGTTGGCCTGAACAGTAGAGCCGACATACTGGTACTGGCCGTAAATCGCCGCGAATTTTTTATGGAGCGACTGATCAAGGGCGACGCCTTCGGGAAGGATAAAAAGCTCGTAGCGGTCAAAAGACGAATCAAAACTGGATGCCGGAGTAAAAACTACCCGGACATCGTTGCCGTCCAGCCCGTAATTTGTTGTATCAGCGTCGCTGAAAGTAACATTAGTAATTGAAGAAGGAGAAGTAGTATCGCCGCCGGTATTAGGATAACCGGCTGAAGGGGCGCTCATATGCATCCAGTCTCCGGAATTATTATAATCGTCGCCGGTAGTGCTTCTTCTCGCTATGGATTCATTATAATTGCAGACCTGGATAAAATCGCCGGTTGACCATTGCCCGGCGGTGGCGGCCGCGGACTGGCCGGTTTTTCCCGATCCGCCGTACTGGATATAATCCTTAATAGCGTTAGTATTGTCTTTCAAAGTAATGTCGCCGCCTAGAGTTGACATAGCCGGTTTGGTTCCGGTATAAAGCGCGGCTCTGCCGTCAGAAGTGTCAGTATCATTGGTTCCGGCTAAGTTCCAGTAAACCACGGCAAAATTCTGGGAAGCGAGAGTAACCGCGTCGGTTATGGTATAAACCTGCGCCGCGGTGGTCGTCGCGATTTCCACTTTCCAGTTTTGCAGGCTGATCGGATCGGCCGAAGCGTTAAAGAGTTCAATCCAGCCGCCGGTTGCCGTCGTGTTATAAAGGACTTCATTAATGACTACGCTCCGGCTGGCGGAACTGATTTCTTTTGTTTCGGCCGAGGCGGACGAATTTTGGGGGCCGGGCAGGTCAGTAGCCGAGCGGATAATAAAGTCGGCTGAATTATTATTTGAATCTTCGGCATTACCTTTAGTCGCGTGAATTCCTCCGACCATAGTGGCGGGGCTTGAGTCCGGAAAAGCTTTTCGTTCAAGCGAACCGCCGGCCGGAGGCGCCGGAGCCGGAGATCCTCCTTCGGCTAAAGACGCCGTGGTAACGGCTCCATACGCCACTTTGTCGGCCGTCATGGTATTAGTTTCGTCGGAAAATAAAAGTCCGACAAAGCCGGCTGAATTATCCAGGCTGAATTCGGTATAAGTGTCGTCAGCGCCGACGACTCCGCCTCCGTCTTTACCGACGAGGAAAAATTTATTAGCCGGCAGAGTTCCGGTTAAACTGGTTGTGGCGGTCCAGGAATCAAGGCTAACCGCGTCAGACGCGCTATAAGCCAGCTGGATGTTAGCGAGGTTGACATCCCCGCCGGAGCGGTTATAAATCTCCACGAATTCATAATTCGCGGCCGTTGACGAGGCGGTCATAATTTCCGAAATAACTACCGGCGAACCTTCGCTCATGCCCGCGCCCGATCCTTCATCGCCCAAAGCGATCATCCCGAAAAATTGTCCGCCCTGCATGGAAGGGAAATCGGTAATCGTCGCCCCGCTCACTACCGTAACGTCTATTCCGTTTTGAGGAAGGATGGGAGTAAATTTTTTTAAAGGCGAGGCATTTAGATTATTTTCCGCCCGGGCAACGGCAAAAAGCGTCAGTCCTCCGTAAGTTGTCGGAATGTCAAGATTCAGACTGGAAAAACTTGTCTGCCACATGGTATTAACTCCCTGCGGATCAAAAGGGTCGGTAACCACCGACCAGTCAGCCGGAGCGGATGTGTCTGAGATAAGCGAGTCTTCAAGAAGTTCAAAATTACCGTCTCCGTCGTCCTGCCAAAGCGAAATGCCCGAAGTCGTCGTAGCGGAGAGCGAACCGAGATCGGTTATGGTAAAAGAGTTTTGCGAGCAGGCTCCGCCGGGCACGCAGTCCCACGCCTGGTCAATCCTTAAAGTGAGAGTGTTGATTTTATTAGTTCCGGTCTGAGTTTCAAAAGCCTTTATTTTCAAAAAAGCTTCCGGCGTTGTCGTGCTCCCTAAAAAAACGTCCGGTGTAACGCCGCCGTCATTTAAATACATCACTTCAAATCCGCCGGCGGCCTTTGCCGAAGGGAGAAAGAAAGTGAGATTAGCCGGGAGCCCGACGCTCCAGATTATCATGGAGACGAGCGCCAGCCAGAGGGTTACGGCTTTAAAAAGTTTTTTTGCCTGGAACATAATTTTGAATTAAGAATGATGAATTAAGAATTAAGAATGATATTTGAATTGATTGTTACGCTAATTATTTTAGATAGCAAAAACCTCGTCCTCGCGATATCGCGGGACGGATTTTCCGCTCCTTTTTTTAAATCCGCAATTGGCATTTAGAATAGTCGTTAATCGCCGGGATTTGTTTTAGAGTTTGTTTTTATTTTTTGGCCGCGTTTTCAGGCAACAAAAAATCCCCCTTAATAGTGAGTTCAGTTGTTTTCGCCGGTTGGCGTCTGCGTGCGGTAGAACTGGGCGGACACGCGCATCAGGTTTGACTGCAGGCCGTTCATTTTTTCGCTTAGTTCTCCCTGCCGGTTTTCAATGGATGAAGTCTTGAAATTCGTCTGCTCAATAATATATGAGTATTTGTTTTGGTTGCGAAGGATAATTACGATAAGAATAAACTGGATAATAATTATGGAGATCAAGGCGAGATAAGTCCAGGGGGAATTTAAAATAAAGTTATTAACTTTTTTTAGAGAATACATAAATAGAATTTTTAATTTTGTAATTTTTAATGGGGTTGTATTGGAATTTAAAATTTTGAATACAGAGGTTGTTTAAAAATTAAAAATTACAAAATTTAAAATTCTATCAGTTATCCACAGCCTGAGCTTTGATTTAAATTATAGCAAATTTTGTCAAAGTACGCAAAACGAAAAAAATTATTCAGCGCCGGAATTTTGTCCGACACCCGAAATTTGATTGTTTGCTAAAATTTTTTCTCCCAGTTTTTCAGCCGGACTTTTTGGTTTTTTTAGCGCTTCTTCGTTGCGCCATTTCTCAACGTATTGCCCGAGTCCGATTTCGTTAAACTTGTTAATAAGTTTTGTCCGGGAAAAAATAAGAATTAGAAGGGAACGCGTTTCAATAAAATACCGCTCACCAACGATCTTGTATTTTACCAGGTTATCCTGGATAGCGCGGCGCACGGTCTTATTGTTGGCGCCCATGATTTTTGACGCTTCAGATACCGTAAGCCAGAGCGGGTTTAAGACAACCCTTTCATTTATCAGCCCAAACGGATTTTTACTCTTATTTCTTCTGGGCACAGAATTAATTAAAAATTACGAATTACGAATTATTAATTGTTTTATGAAGTGTAATTTGAGTTAAATTTTAGGAGTTATGTCCAAGGAATTGTGGACATAAATAATGATTTTGGCTTATATTAATAATTTTATGAATTTATGTCCAGAGTATTGTGGACATAAGTCTAAATTACTAAACAATTTTTTCAGGTAGATTGTCAAGCGCCTGTGGATAAATGAGGGAGTTATGTCCACGGTTCTCTGGACATAACGCATGTTTTCATTAAAATCTTCTCATATTTTTTTAGGGAATGCAAGAGATGGAAATTAGTGGGAGAATGTTTTTGTTTTTCACTGCGGAAGCGCAGATATAAATTCTGATGATAAATAAAGTGCCATAAATTTTTTATTAAAACAACCACGTAATCAGCGGCGCACATGTCCTCGTTTCAAAACAAAAACATTCTCCCACTCAAAAAAAAGAAAAGAGACGAAGATGAAAGGAATATTGCTTATAGTTCCGGATTATGCTAAATTATCGGTATATACCCCTATTGAAAAGCGGATCTCATATATTATGGTAAAAAAAGGCTAAGTTAAGCATTTTTTACCAGGCGCGAGAAATAAGTTTTCGCGCGGAAAAAGCGGCGTTTCTCTCGGGGTAGTGGTGAAAAAGAATTTTTTCAGGGCAGAATAATACTGCTTTGTTTGCGTATTGATGATAACAGTTTTGAATTACGCGTTTAGCCAACCACTTAATTTGTCATCCTGACCCCGCATTTGCGGGGTCAGGATGACAAGCTGTAATCATCTTGCGATTTTTGCGTATATCTATGCTAGAAAAGATTAAAGAAAAATTATTGTTTACGCGGCTGGCCAGAAAGAACAAGGCGGCTTTTGACGAATTTTACGTCCTTTACGCCGACCGGATGTATCAGTATATATATTATAAGGTAAATTCAAAAGAAGACGCCGAAGATCTTACATCCGCGTTTTTTTTAAAAATTTGGGGGCTGGCGAGGGAAGGAAAAATTGACGAAGCAAAAACTTTCAAGCCATTCCTTTATACGGTCGCGCGGAATATCGTCATAGACCATTACCGGAAACGGAATCAGAGAGAAACTATTTCGCTTGATCTCCATGCCGGACGGGAAATGGAAACGGAAAAGGCGACAGTCAAAGATTTTATTGCCGATGAAAAAATTGACCTGCCGGCCGGAGCGGATAAAATTTTTGAGATTGACCGGATAAGGGAAAAACTTTTTGAACTGAAAGACGAATATCGCGAAGTGATTGTTTTAAAATATTTGGACGAGCTGGAGCCGAAAGAAATCGCCGCCATCCTGGGGAAGTCAAAAGGCAGTGTTAACGTGCTCGCGCACCGGGCGGTGAAGGCGCTCCGGGAATTGGTTGAGAAAAGCGATCAATTAAAAATTACGAATTAAAAATTACGAATTTATTGCTTTGTCATTCCGACCCGCCGAATCGGCGGGGAGGAATCCCTTAAAGGTTGCGTGGCCAGTAGAAGGGATTTCTCGCTTCGCTTCGCTCAGCTCGAAATGACAAGAAGGGGAACGCGAATAATTAACAACAAAATTAAAGTCATGTCCGAAAAAGAATTCATACAAAAATTAAATAGTCTGAAAATAAAACCCGATCCTGCGTGGAAAAACCGCAGTCGGGAAATTTTGCTGTCGCAGATTTCCGGCGGAGTTGAAGTCGTGAAGAAAGTAAAAATTTTTGAGCGGCTTGACGTCTGGAGCGAAGTTTTTATTCCTTTTGACCTTTTGCATAAGCTCGCGGCTAAGCCGGTGATGGTTACCGGTCTCGTTATCGCGTCGCTTTTAGGCGGCGGAGTTTTTAGCCTTCAGGCGGCGAAAAACACTAAACCCGGTGACTCATTATATATAGCGAAAATTATCAGCGAAAAAGCGCGGACCGCCATAACTTTTGACGAAAAGGAAAAAGCCAAGCTCGGGGTTGAATTCGCGGGCAACCGGGCAAAGGAAATGGTTCGGGTAATAGAAGAAGAAAAAGACGATAGCGTTAAGAATGAAAAGGTGGAAAAACTGGCGGCTGATTTTAAAAAAGAATTATCCGGCGCCAAAGACCGGCTGGAAAAAATAAATTCCCGCGAATCAGATGAATCGGAGAATAGCGGATCAGGCGGCGCCAACGGCGATAAGGAAGAAGAAAAGATCGGCGAAAATAAACCGGCGGATGAAGTGTTTGGAGCTAACCTCGGAAAAGATAACAACGGAATCCAGGTTTCCGATCCGTCCGGATCAGTAACGCCTAAAGCGAATCCTGAAATAAAGCCGGATGAAAAAGCGACGACAACCGTTGAAAACGAAAAACCCGCGGAAAAGGTTGACGCGCAGGTAAAAATTTTAAACGACGCGGAAGAACTGTTTGAGAATAAGGATTACGGCGGCGCCGCTCTAAAGCTGGAAGAAATAAAAAATATCATTAGCGAGAATAAAGATACGAGTCAGAACGACAGCGCGACTTCAACGGGCGAAAAGGTTGAGATGAGCGCGAATTAAATTTATCTATCCCGAGCCTGGCCATAAAGGTCGGCCTCGCGCAATAGAAGCGCGGGGAGTCATGCTCTATAGAATATTAATAAAAAAACAGTTTTGCCGGAATGGTTTTTCCCGTTGTCCTGCTTGCAAGCAGGGTCGGGGAGGCCCGGCCCTAAAATTAGGGACTCGGGGAAGACAATCTTTTTGGCAAAACTAACCTAAACCAATCTATGGAAAGATTTAAAAAATTGTTTGCTGGGATCGTAATGGTGACCACCATTTTGTCCTTGAGCGTTGTTGTAGGCCCGACCGCTTCCGCGGCTGTAGCCGGCGACCTCATTAAAATGGACGGTCTTTCATCGGTCTATTACCTGGCAGGAGACGGCAAACGTTATGTCTTCCCGAACGAAGCTACTTATTTTAGCTGGTACGGTGATTTTTCTTCAGTAAAAACCATCAGCCAGACTGAATTAGAAGCTCTTCCTTTGGGAGCTAACGTAACCATCCGCCCGGGAACCAAACTGGTAAAAATTACCACTAACCCGAAAGTTTACGCGGTTGAAGCAAACGGCAGTTTAGTTGCCGTCCCTGATGAAGCTACCGCTACAACTTTATTCGGAGCTAATTGGGCGAAAAGAGTAGTTGACGTACCTGACGGTTTCTTTAGCAATTACAAAATTTCAACCGAAACCGTAAGCGCTACCGCTTACCCGGAAGGCAGTCTTATTAAGACCGCTGACAACGCCAACATCTATTACATTGCTTCCGACGGCAAAGCGAGAAAGATTGCCACTGAGGCCGCTTTCAACGCCAACCGTTTTGACTGGAATGATGTAATCACCACCACAATAGCCATCCCTGTCGTCGGTACCGATATTACCGCTGGAGAATCCACCTTAACTGATACGTCAAGCGGAGCCGGCGGAACAATAGGAGCCGGAACCGGTTTGACTGTTGCTTTAGCGAGCGATACTCCGGCGGCTACTACTATCATTGCCGATTCTACCGAGTGAATATCCGCAGGCATTGATTCCTTTCGCGAAAGTTAACTTTACCGCCGCTTCTGACGGCGACGTAAAAGTAACAACCGTTAAATTCAACCGCAACGGAATCGCGGTTGATGCTGATCTTGGATCGCTTTATCTTTATGATGGCGATACAAAATTAGCTGAATATACTTCTTTTGCTTCAAAAGTAGTAACTTTCAGCGATTCAGCCGGTTTATTCACAGTTACCAAAGGAACAACCAAAACCGTCACCTTAAAGGGTGACTTAGCCAGAGCAAGCACTTCAGTTGGCGCTGGTAAAACTATTGGTTTTAATTTGGTATCCGCTTCAGACGTTATAACCAACGGAGCCACGGTTTCCGGTTCATTTCCAATGAACGGAAATTTAATGAGCACTGCTCAAGTTTCCGACCTCGGCCATATTTACTTTGGCGGAGCTTCCGGAGCTAACGGCAGTATTCCTACTACCGTTAAAGCTGATGAAGCCGGAAAAGAGCTATGGAGCGTTAATGTCACTGCTGACGGCCAGAACATGGAGATCAGAAAATTGGTCTACACCATGATCGGCACGATTGCCACTACTGACATTGACAACATCTACCTGACTTTAGCCGGCGAAACTATTGCCGGACCGGTTACTATCGCTTCCGACAAGACCATTGCTTTTGACTTAGCCTCGGCTCCGATTAAGATTAACGCTGGTCAGACCAAGTCTTTAGCCATTAAAGGCGACATGAAAGGCGGTTCTGGAAGAGTGTTTAAATTCACCATCCAGAAATCAGCCGATGTCAGCGTTTATGACTCAAGCTACGGCGTGTTTACTACCCCGAGTGTTAACACTACTGCTACTGCTTTCGGAGTAGTCCAGGCCACAACCGGCAATGGCACTACTGTTGATTCAGGCACTTTAACCTTGGGAGTAGCTACTGATTCTCCGACCGGAAACATTCCGCTTGATGCCACCGGCCTTGTTTTGGCTAAGTTTAATGTTTCCGCCGCTGGTGAAGCTGTAAAAATTGATAATATTTCAGTGGAATGTACTAGCAACGATAATGCTGGTAAAATAGACAACCTGAAATTATTATTAGAAGGCAGTCAGGTCGGAACCACAGATACCGAGATTCTTTGCAACGGCACAGAAACTTCTGACTTCACTTTTGGCAATACTTTCATCATTCCGGCCGGCACCACTAAGGCTTTGACTGTTGTCGGCGATACGACTGACGATACTATTATCTCCAACGATACTGTTCATGCCGACTTAGTAACTGGAGCCGCTAATGCCAGCGGCCAGGTGACATTCACCTCGCTTGGCACTACTGCCCAGACCGGTAGAACTTTAACCGTTAAATCCGGAGCAGTTGGCGTAGTTGAAAATTCGGCCTTTGCCGACCGTTCAGCCGCTAACCCGAGCGGAACGGTTAACGCCCAGGAAATTCAAATCGGTTCCTTCATTATTACTGCAGGAAGCGGTGAGGCTATAAAAGTATCGCAGATCGTTTTGGGAGATGATGCCACTTCTCAAGTCGGAGATAACTTCCAGAATCTGAAAATCAAGAATGGCACCACCCAAATCGGCAACACTATTGGTTCATTGAACGCGACTGACGGAACTTATACCTTTAGTCCGAGCACGCCGATTCAGGTTGCCGCCGGAGCCCAGTACGTTGTTGACATCTATGCCGACGTTAAGAGTTCCGTGGGTGATTCAGCTACCGTTCTTTCTCCGATAATTGAGTTTGAAGATCTTACCGCGACCGGAGTA
>Ga0172379_10000535_pt1 | contig 94025 bp, 54 predicted proteins | sample GrowelOW334metaG_FD_119756 | JGI IMG/M metagenome (GOLD analysis project Ga0172379, IMG submission 119756) | Groundwater microbial communities from an aquifer near a municipal landfill in Southern Ontario, Canada - Groundwater well OW334 metaG | ecosystem: Environmental > Aquatic > Deep...
ACGCAGGCCTTGGCGCTGACGGTAGAGGATGCCCCTTGGCAGCCAGAAAGAAGCCCAGTTCTCCACCACCTTGCTCAAGACCTCCTCGGGCTTGAGGTTCAGGTAGCTCTCGGCCGCGCCCGCAAAGGCTGCGTCGTCGGAATCCTCCTGGATCGCCGAGGAACGCACGGACCAGCGTGCGGACTGATCCGAAAATCCGTGCGGCTTAAGCGCTTCGAGGATGTCGCGGCCCACGCCCTTCTCCGCGTCGAGCTTGGCGCTCATGAGCACCTGCCGGATGCGCTCAGAGAGGCGTGATATCTCCTTGGAACGGCTCGCTTCGTCCATACCGGAAGCGTTCAAGAGCGCATCGAGCTCCATGGCCAGGGCACGGACCTTGTCTTCCAGTCCGGTCTCCGCCAAGAATCGCTTATACGCGTAGATAGTCAGGGCCAAGCCTTCGGGCACGTAGGCATCCTGCCCGGCCAAGGCCTGGAGCATCTCGCCGAGCTTCGCGGACTTCCCCCCCACCAAAGGCTTCATGTCGTCGTCGATATCCGCGAGGTCCAGGAAGGAAGGCTCCTTTGCGGCGAGTTCGAGCATTCTCTTTTCGCGGGCCTTGAGGTCAAGAGCCGAAAGCCGCTGATAAGCGGGATCATCGCCGGCATCGGCCCCGTCCCTCCGGATCATGCGGCGCAGAAGAGCCATGAGGCGGTCCTTGTCGACGGACTGCTCCAGCTTTTTCTCCAGCCGGCTCCAAAGAGGCTTGCGGATCGTCGACGCCGAGGGTCCTCCTGGCTGAGATGAAGCAGGGTCCGCCGCCGCATCCTCGGAGGAAGGAACACTCGATGCTCGCGCCTTCACCGCCGCAGGAGCAAGAGCGGCAAGCTCCGCGGCGGAGAGATGTCTCGCATGACGCATCAAAGCGCCGAGGATCAGTTCTTTCTGCGCCGCATACCTGGGGTCCGAGCGCGCTTCCTCCAGGAAGAAGCGCTCGACTCTCTCGTTCCAATACCAGCCCCAATCGAGCTCGGGCTTGGCGATGCCTTGCGAGAACCATCTTCCTATGCCGAGGATATCCAGGATTGTTTTTTGCCCAGGCTCGCGCGCGCCGGAACGCAGGGCTTCGAGCGCGCGATAAGCTTTTTGCAGCGAGTCATCATCCGCTCGCGCGATGAGCGCGGCTTCGCCGCTCTTCCCATAGACGCGCACGAGGTCCCCTTCGCGCAGGGTCGAATCTTCGACCACGGAAAGGTCCGCGGCCTGCAGCCCTTGGCTCAGAGTCCGGGTCTTCCCGCGCTGAGCGAGGCGAAGTCCCAGCACGGGCTTCTCACCGTCCTTCGTCCAGTGCGCGGAAGAAAGGATGGCCGAAGGCAGTCCCAGTTCGCGCGTGGTGATGGCCGCGTGGCTGAGCGAGCCTCCGCCCGTGGTGAGCACGGCCGCGGATCTGGAGATGGCTTCGATGTCGTCGGGCGAGGTATAAGGAACGGCCAAGACCGCGCCTTCCTGCATCTTCTTCTTGTCGAAGAGCAGCGGCCCGGTGGAGAACTCTCCCTTGCCGGGAGAAGCCGGCACGCCGAAGGCTTGAGCCTGCTCCTGGGCCTCTTCCATGAGGGGCGCCTTGAGCAGGCTTTGCAGACGCCTCTGCTGGGAAGCGCTCAAGGCCTCTCCTGATCGCGGGGCATAGCCGTTTTGTTGGAGCAGGACCATGAGTTCCGGCGCGGTCAGCGGCCCCTTGAGAAGCTTTGCCGAGGTCCGCGGCCTGTTGGAAGCAGGCGGCGCCTGGATCTTGGCCGCTTTTTTCTTTTTCGAAGAGGCCTTCTTTCCCTTCTTTGACTTCGGACTCTGCGTCTTTTTCGGATCCGCCTTCTTCGCAGCCTGCGGCGACAGGGCATACGGCATCCTCCAGACCGAGGCCTGGGCATAGGCCAGACGGCCGGAGGCGAGCTCGCGCAGGGCATTCACGGTCAGGATGGAGCCGTCATCGAGCCGCAGCTGGGCTCGTTCCGCGCGCAAGGCTCCGATCATTCCGATGGGAACGTACTCCAGGACGGAATCCGCCAAGGTCTCCAGGGTGGAAGCCGAAAGCGCGCTCTTCTCAGGCTCGGAAAGGATCGCGGATGCAAGGCTCTCCAAAGGCGCGTAGTCGAGGCTTCGCTGCGGCATGGAACTGCCGTCCCAGACGAGTTCGCCTCGCGCGGACGCCTCCTCCACGGGCTTGGTGAGGAACTCATGGATCGTGCGTTGTCCGAACCCGACGTCCTTGGGGATGGGCGGCAGGCCCAGGCGCTTGAGCTCGGCATCGGCCTTCTCGCGCGGCTTCTTTCGAGCCGATTCGTTCCCCTGATAGGATCGGAATCTTTTAAGCATCACCTCATTACTTTCGCCGGAATCGAAGGCCCAACTTGCTTCCGCAAGGTAGACGGCGCCCATTTTCCGGGCCAAGTCCTTGCCCTCCTCGGCTGCCGTCGGGCGCAGCATCAGGTCGATATCCCGAGTGCTGTGCAGGAACTGGAGGATGAAGGGAAGGGCCGTGGCGATCGAGCGGCTGGAGTCCAGTCCATGGTCCTTGTCCCAGAGCACGGTCATATACTCGCTGCCCGTGATCTCCACGGACATGCCGAACGGCTTCAGGACGGCTGAGATCATCTCCATGCGCACCCTGCTGCCGTTGCCCTCGCCGCTTTCCTTGTAGCGGATCCTGAGCATGCCGCCGTCGTCCGGTTCCGAAAGGTCCGCATATATTTCCGCGGTGTGGCAGCCGAAATGCGCGTGCAGCTGGAGGCGGCTCTCGTTGAAAATGAGCTTGTCCGAGGAGATGTTGTGGATCCTGTCAAGGTTCATCAAAAGCTGTTTGAGGACCGTGCTGCGCAGGAGAACGGAATAAAGAGGCTCGTCTCCGACGTAGACATACGTCAGCAGATGCTCCCCGGATCGGAAAGCCCCGGAATCCTTGCCTCTATGATCCGAATCCTGCCCGAAAAGAGCGATGGCTTTCTGGTGCATCCAGTTGATCAGGGCATTGAGCGAGCGCATGGGCCGGCTCGCATCGAGCTTGAAGATCAGCCGGGCCGGACTTTCCGGAAGCTTCTCTTCAGGCGAAAGGTCCTGCCACCTGTGCCGCAGCTTCTCGACGATGCGCTCATAGGCTTTCTGCGTTCGGCTGATCGCCGCCGCATCGCCGGAATCTCCGCGAAGCCTGTGGTAGAGGTCCGCCATGCGCCGGGTCTGCCTTAGGAGCAGTTTGGCCCCTGATCGCGTCAGGGAATCGGCCTGGCTGGACATCGAGCCCAGGACCTGGAAATTGGAGTCGATGATCCTATCGAAGAGGGCGTAATGCTTCTTAAGCTCTTGGTGCTCATCCGGCGGCAGGAGCGTCTGCGACACCGTCGCGATCCAAAGCTGCGGCCGGCCGGACTTGAGAGAACCCTGCGTCAAGGGATACGGCCATCGATAGCCGTCTTCGGACACGGATTCCGGCATATCAGGCAGAAGGAACCCCAAATCCGCCTGGCTGTATTTCGTATCGGACCGGCCTTTCCTCCACTCGGCATACGCCTGCGGAGCCAGGGATTCCAGCAGGCGTTCCTGCCCGGCCCAGGCGTAGATGAGTTTGGGCTCGAAGAACACGGAACTCTCGATGCCGGCGACGCTGCGAGTTTGATAGAGGTTGTAGGCTTGAGATATCTTGGCGTAGTCGTCCGGGTAGAGCCAGAGGACGAAGTGCGCGACGTCGAGGAGCCCTTTGATCTTGGGAAAACCGAAGCTGTCATCGCAGAAGACCTCGAGAAGCAGCTCCCTGAACCGACGATCGTCCGTGGTCAGGAAGAGCTCTCGAATCAGCTTCTTGCGCTGCGGGGTCCAGCCCAGTTCGATCATCTTCTCGAGGGCTTCGCCGCGGCTTAATGCCCCATCGGCTGCGAGGAGTTCCTGGAACAGCTTATTGAACTCAGGATCAACGGATGAAGATCGCTGATGCCCGATTTGAGACGGCAGGACGCGTTCGTGGATTCCCGCTCCGGAATCCGCCGGTTTAGCCGCCTTGAGGCCCGAGAGCAGAGGCGAGGCAGGCGCTGTCTTGAGCGGCAGGACATCCTGAGAGGTCTTCTTCGCCCATTGCCCGGCTTCCTGGAAGGATGCAAGCTGCTCCGCCTTCGGAACAGCGGCCTTTCGCAGGAGCTTGGCCGCATCCTGGAGCTTTGCTTGGAGCCCGGGGGTGAATGCGGCGCGTATCTCGATGAAGTCCGCCAATTCCGCCGCGAGTCGGGCAGCTTCCTTGCCCGGCATGCGGGCCGCACCGTCGTCCGCGGGAACCTTCTTTAGGATCGCCTGCGCCTTAAATCCCGCATCGATCAGGGCATAATGGACTTTGGACTTGGGCGTTTCATCGCCCTGCGCAAGCGCGATGTTCGTGAGCTCGAGCACGCGGAGCAAAGCCTCACGCTTGCCCGGCTGGGTCAGGTCTAAACCGAAGAAATTCGGTGGCAGCGCCGCCATGACAGGCACCCAGGCGGATGCCGCCGCCGCGCCGTTCATCGGCGCGGCAGGAGCGGAAACGACCTGCGCCGAAGAAAGCGCCGGCGCCATGAGCATCGCACAAAAAAGAACCAGTCCCGCCTTCCTGGACCCCGGGTCACGCCCGGAGAGACGACGATCTTTCGTCTCCCCGGCGGAAGCCGGGGTCCAGCGATCGCCTTTTCCCAAGAAAGTTGTCATCGGGTAGTGATAGGCCTTGCTTGCAGGATGACGATGGTCCCGTCGGCGAGCAGGGAGAATTCGATGTCCAGGGCCTTGCCGAAGCGATTCTCCAAGGCGACCGCCACGCGCGTCAGGCGGCTCGTCTGCTCGCGGCTGAGAGCGCGCAGGCTTCTGAGTTCAGGAGGCACCGGCCCCAAACGCGTGCCGAAGCCTTCGGGCCGGTTCTCCACGCGCCAGCGCTTGCGCGCCACGTGCGGGAGTTCGGTCTCCTCCGCATCCCATTTGCGCGTCACATAGACGTCCGCGGCGGCTTGGCCGGACACCACGCCCTCGCCCAGGCCGTAGGCCGCGTTGATCACCACTTCATCTGCGGAATCGACGGGATTGCGCGTGAAGATGACGCCTGAGATCTCTGCCGGCGCCATCTTCTGGATGAGCGTGGCCGGAAGAAGATCGACGGAGCGCAGGCCTTGCCGCTGACGGTAAAGGATGCCCCTGGGCAGCCAGAACGAGGCCCAGTTCTCGACGACCTTGCTCAAGACGTCGTCGGGCTTGAGGTTCAGGTAGCTCTCGGCCGCGCCCGCGAAGGCCGCGTCATCGGAGTCTTCCTGGATGGCCGAGGAGCGCACGGACCAGCGGCCGGACGTATTAGAGAAGTCGTGCTTCTGAAGCGCTTGCAGGATGTCTTTGCCCACGCCTTTTTCAGGGTCGAGCTTGGCGCTCATAAGCACCTGCCGGATGCGCTCGGAGAGGCGGCTGATCTCCTTGGAACGATCGGCTCCTTCAATGAGGGGAGCATTCAAGAGCGCATCGAGCTCCATGGCCAAAGCGCGGACCTTGTCCTCGAGTCCGGCCTCCTTCAAGAAGCGTTTGTACGCGTGGATCGTCAGGGCCAATCCCTCGGGAACATCGGCGTCCTGCCCGGCCAAGGCCTGGAGCATCTCTCCGAGTTTCGCGGACTTGCCGCCCACCAAGGGCTTCATGTCGTCGTCGATGTCTTGCAGGTCCAGGAACGCGGGTTCGGCGGCGCCCAGCTTCCGGAGCTTTTCCTCGTAAGCTTCGCCGTCGAGCTGCTTGAGCTTCAGGAAGGATTCGATCTGCGCCATGCTCCGCTGGACCGCGGTCAGGATGTCCGTTGCCGCGATGCGGTACGCGTCATGGAACATGTCCTTGAAGCTGGGCACGGGGTCTTGCCAGGACTTCGGGTTCAACTCCGTCGCGGAGTCATTGACGCCGCCGTGCTCATGCTGATCGCGCCATTCCCGTCCGGCCTTGAGTCCGGCCGTATAGGCGTCATCCATCAAGTCGTCTCTCGACGGAGCATGCGCGTAACCCGCACCCTGGCTTGGAGCGTGATCGATCTCCGCGGAACTCTTATCCCCATTCGACCCGGTCTTTGCCAGGTCCGCGCCCGCATGAGGTTTGTTCCCCTTAAACAGTTCCGGATGCGTTTGAGACAGTTGAAAGGACAAGGCCAATGGATCATGGAAGTCATGAGAATAATCATGAAACGGCATAGGAGGAGGAGCTAGGGGAAACGTGTACCTGCCGGTAGCGGGATCGCGCCTGCCTGAAAACGAATCTCGATAAGGATCACCGGACCGATACAGGTTGTCGCGCACGGTCCTCGGGCCGTCCCAGTACGACGGAGCGTTCGTGGACGAAGCGTCATTTTCATGGGCCTTGAAATAGTTGCGTCCAGGCCCGAGCATGGGGTCCTCGATCTCCGTGTCCCCGAGCCCCGCGAAACGGTTCAAGAGCATGACCTTGCCGGCCGCCTCCGGATGATCCTCCGTGATGAAGCGGACCAGGTAATCGGACATGGTCAGGATCACGTCCGCCGAACGCACGTCCTCGTCGCTCAAGCCCCGGATCTGGTGATGCTCGGGCGTGAACCCGAGTTCGCGCAGGGCCTGCGCTGCGTCGGGGAAGAGCCCTTCGCCCGGAATGGAACGGCCGCTGCCGAGCCCGCGGGAAGCCACGGTCACGTTCTGGATGCCCGCGCGCGCAAGGAGCTGACGCGTGATCTGCTCCGCCATGGGACTGCGGCAGGTATTGCCCGTGCATACGAAGATCAGATGCATGCTCGGCTTGGCCGCGGCCCCGGCCTTGCGCAGGAGGCGGTGCAGGACCCCCAGCAGGCGGCTCTTCTTGACCGAGTCCTGGGTCTTGGACAAGCGGCGCGCCAAGGCGCGCCAAAGGGGCCTGGGCGCCTGCGAGGTCTCGAAGAGCCCCTGCCCCCTGCCCCAGAATGAAGGCTTTGGCGCCTTGTTCGCTCCCGCAAACGAAGAGAACGGCGCGGATATCTCCGTCGCGGGGATATTCTTCGCGCTCATGCTCAAGGAATTCAAGATCATGAATCGCACTTCCAAATAGCGCGGATTCGCATGCGCCTCCTCCAGGATGAAGCGCTCGACTCTCTCATCCCAAGAGGGATCGAACTCGAGCTTGTAGCCCTGGCCGGAACGCAAGGCTTCAAGCGCGGCATAGGCCTTTTGCATGGGCGCGTCGTCGGCTCTGGCGATGAGCGCGACCTTCCCTTCTTTCCCGTAGACGCGGACCAGGTCGCCTTCCCGCAGGAAGGGGTCCGGGTCCAAGGAAAGCTCCGCGATGCCGATTCCGCTCTTGGATCCGGTCTCCTTTCGGTGAGACAACTGCAGGCCCAGCACGGGCTTGAGGGTTTGCGCATCCAGCTTGCGCCAGCGCGCCGAGGACAGGATCACGGAAGGGATGCCCAGTTCCCGCGTGGTGATCGCCGCGTGGCTCAGCGAGCCTCCGCCCGTGGTGAGCACCCCGGCGGCTTTTGAGAGCGCTTCCATGTCGTCCGGCGATGTATAAGGAACGGCCAGCACCGCGCCCTCCTGCTGCTTGGAGCGGTCGAAGAGGATGGGCCCTGTGACGAAGTCTCCCTTCCCCGGAGCAGCGGGTAAGCCGTACGCTTCCGCCTGCTCGGAACTCGACTGATTGGGAAGAGGAGCCCGCAGCAGGGAATCCAGCTGCTTCTTTTGCGAAGCGCTGAGTTCTTCGCCTTCCTGCGCAGCCAGGCCTTCCGCCCGCAGGAATCCCAAGAGTTTGGAGGGAGACAAGGATTCAAGGCCTTTTCCGGGCTTCCACAGCAATACTTTCGCATAAGCCAAGCTGCCGGAGGCCGGGTCCCGCAGAGTGAGAACCGTCAGATAAGAGCCGTCCTCGAAAGCTTTTTGCCCGCGCTCAGCGGAGAAGGCTCCGACTTTCCCGATGGGCTCGTAGGTCAAGAGAGAAACATCAAGGGATTCGAGGATGGCCGCAACCTGCGAAGCGTCGTTGGGGGCAACTATGGCCTCGAACGCGAGATCGGAGAGAGAGATGTAATATCCGTGTTCAGGCTTGCCCTTTCCATTCCAGAAGAGCTGCCCGCGCGCAAGAGCCTCCTGGATCGGCTTCGTGAAGAAAAGGTCGATGGTCCGTTGTCCGAGTTGGATGTCCGCGGGCATGCGGCTCAGGCCCAAGCGCTCCAACTCCGCGTTGAGCTTCGCGGCCAAAGCTTTTCTTTCCGGGGCGAGCCTAAGGTAGTCCGCATAGCTGTCATAAATGCGTTCGCCGTCCATTGCGAAAGGCCAGCGGCCCTCGCTGAAAAAGAGCTCTCCCAGCCGGGAGGAGAATTTCCGCGTTGCTTTGTCGTCTATTTTCCCCGCGATCCTTCCTAAAAAGATATCCAGGTTGTGCGTGCTGTAGAGGAGCCGGACGACCAGAGGATAGATCTCCGCGAGGGTGCGCTCGGAATCCAGGCCGTGATCCTTGTCCAGGACCGCGTCAAGATAGTCGTCGCCCGTGAGCTTCACCGAAAAGCCGAGTTTTCCCAGGAACGCCGCGACCAGCCGTATCCTGTACTGCTGCCCGTCATCGCCGCTCTCCTTGTACCGTATCCTGAGCATCCCGCCCTCGTCCGGCGGGGAACTGTCCGCTGAGATTTCCGCGCTGTGGCAGCCCAGATGCAGGCTCAGCCAGATGCGGTGCTCGTCGAAGAAAAAGTCGTCGTTGTAGTCCAGCCCCTCGATCGTTCGCGCCTCGGCCTGGAAGGCTCTCAAGATCTGGTTGCGCCGCAGCACCTCGCCCAGGGGAGCTTGTCCAAGATAAATGAACGGCAGATACGCTCCATCGTAGATGAGGAGACTGCCTGAAGCCTCCGTCCGGCTCACGCCGTAGCTGCCGAAGAGCCTGAGCGCTTTCTGGTGCATCCAGTTGATCAGGGAATTAAGAGAGCGCAGAGGCCTTCGGGGATCGAGCTTGAGCACGATGTCGGCCGGTTTCTCCGGCAGCTTCTCATCAGGCGCAAGGCCCTGCCACCGGCGCTTGAGCTTTCCCCTGATCCGTTCGTACGCCGTTTGCGTATGGCTGAACTTCGCCAAGTCGGGAGAACGTCCGCGAAACCTGTGATAGAGGTCCGCCATGCGCCGAGTCTGACTTAAGAGCAGCTTGGCCGAGGCGCGCGTCAAGGACTCGGCCTGGCTGGACATGAATTCCAGGGCCTGGTAATTGGCGTTGATGAGCCGGTCGAAGAGCGCATGCCTGGCTCGAAGCCTCTCGGCAGACAGCTCATCGACGGAGGAATATTGAATCACTTGGCTGAAGTCCGAAGCTCCTTCATGCGGGTCCGTCTGCGCCTCCTGGTCCGGCTTGGAAAGATCGGGCGGGTCCGGCCGGCGGGATGCGTCCAGGGAGTAAGGCAGGAAGTATGCGCCTTCCTTTATGGAGCGTCCGCTGTTTCGGACAGGGAAGAAGAAATTCGCGGATTTGTGGTCGCTGGAAAACCCTCTCTTCAGCCGGGAATAGGCTTTGGGAGAAAGCTCGGACTTCGCGCGCCGGATGTTCTCGAGCCAAGCCCGGAAGAGCGGCGGGTCCGCGAAGATGGAACCCATGAAAAAATCGCCTCGGCCTTGCAGGCTCGGGTAAAACTCGTCGAATTCCTCCTTGGCTTCGGGATAGAGCCAGTCGATGAGCTGAGAATCGAAGCGGATACCGACCCCTCCCTTCTGGAAGAAATGCGCCAAATGCCGCCGCAAGGACTCGTCTTCCGTGTTCAGGAACAACTCGCGGATCCGGGCCTTGCGCTCATCGGTCCATTGGTTCTTGGGCAGTTTTTCCAGGGCATCAAGGACCGTCATCGCGTCGGAGGCCTCTTTTTTTCGAAGTCCGTTCCTTCTGCGGATCGCCGCGGATGTTTCTCTTGCCTGAGTCGCGGCCTTTCCGTCGTCGCCGGCAGCGGCCTGCTTCTGCTGTTCGCTCAACTGCTTGAGCGAGGCGAGGTCTTCGGGCTTGGGCAGGGCCGCGGAATGCAGGAACCCGGCTGCTTCCTGAAGATCCTTTTGCACGTTATCAGGGAAAAGGGCGTTGAGGCGGATCAGGTCGTCTATTTGCCGCCCAAGGCTGGTTCGAGCCCGCTCACTCAGAGGCTTGCCCGCGTTCTCTTGGGTGAAGGACTGCAGACGTTCGAGCAATCCCATGGAATGCGCGAGCACGGCATTGTGCAGCCTTTGGGCGATATCCTCGGGAGCTGTTTTCGCGGAGAGCTGTTCCGGCTTGAGCGCGGTCCGATCCAAAACACGGGTGAACAGCTCCAAATTATTCGGCTGTGTCAGGTCCAGCCCGTAGAAATCGCGCGCCTGCGCGGGAGGCAGGGCCTGTACGATCGCCGGCCAAGGCGAGGCAGCGCCGGCGGTGAGCGCGGATGCCTCGGCAGGAAGAACGGGCGCGGCAATAATTGAAGGAACAGGCGCGGCAACAGAGGGGACCGTTTGCCCCGCGAACTGCGCGCCGTATGCCGGGACCCAGCCGCTTCCCGACGACATGAGCATCGCGCAGCAAATGAGCAGGCAAATGACAGGTCTTGCTTGCGGGATCACGCTATAAGTTTAGATGAATGGATCGGACTTCGCGTGCGGCTAAAGACCCAGGCGAACCCGTCCCATAGGCCCATAAGAATATGGGCCCTTCGTCACCCCGGCGAAAGCCGGGGCCCAGACGCCTCCTGGATTCCGGCTTTCGCCGGAATGACGAGGCAGGTAATAATCAGTACGTTGTGATAGGCCGAGCTTGCAGGATCACGATGGTTCCGTCCGCGAGCAGGGAGAACTCGATGTCCATGGCCTTGCCGAAGCGCTTCTCCAGGGCCGCGGCCACGCGCGTCAAACGCCGCGTCTGCTCCGAGCTCAGCGCGCGCAGTCCCCTCGACTCCGCGGGCACGGGCCCCAAGCGCGTGCCGAAGCCCTCGGGCCGGGCTTCCACCTGCCAGCGCTTTCGCGCCACGTGCGGAAGCTCGCTCTCCTGGCCGTCCCATTTGCGCGTCACGTACACGTCCGCCGCGGCCTGGCCGGACACCACGCCCTCTCCCAATCCGTAGGCCGCGTTGATCACGACCTCATCCTTGCCGTTGACGGGATTTCGCGTGAAGATCACGCCTGAAACGACCGCAGGCGCCATCTTCTGGATCAGCGTGGCAGGAAGCAGATCGACGGAGCGCAGGCCTTGGCGCTGACGGTAGAGGATGCCTCTGGGCAGCCAGAACGAGGCCCAGTTCTCTACAACCTTGACCAGGACCTCCTCGGGCTTGAGGTTCAGGTAGCTCTCAGCCGCGCCCGCGAAGGCCGCGTCGTCGGAGTCCTCCTGGATGGCCGAGGAACGCACGGACCAGCGGCCGGCTGCATCCTCGAAGCCATGCGGCTTAAGCGCTTCCAGGATATCGCGGCCCACCCCCTTCTCCGCGTCAAGCTTGGCGCTCATGAGAACCTGCCGGATGCGCTCGGAGAGACGACTGATCTCCTTGGAACGGTTCGCCTCGTCCATGCCTGCGGGACCCGCATTCCAGCCCGCTGCGCGGTCGTCCGGAGTCCCACCGGGACTCCTTCCCCAGCGGGGAGTGTGCGATCCGCTCTCCGTCAGGTTCGCACCTGCGGGACCCGCGATCGCGCCGGGAGCGTTCAACAGCGCGTCGAGTTCCATGGCGAGCGCGCGGACCTTGTCCTCAAGACCGGCCTCCGTCAAGAATCGCTTGTACGCGTAAATAGTCAGGGCCAATCCTTCGGGCACGTAGGCATCCTGGCCACGCAAGGCCTGGAGCATCTCGCCGAGCTTCGCGGACTTCCCCCCCGCCAAGGGCTTCATGTCGTCGTCGATGTCGGCCAAGTCCAGGAAGGAGGGTTCCTGCCGCAGGACTTCCAGCAGCCTTTGTTCGCGCGCCTGCGCGTCGAGCGACTTCAGATGCAGGAAGGACGTGATCTGCCCCAGGCTCGCCTCGACGGCGGCCAGGATGTCCTTTGCCGCGGCAACGTACGTGTCGGCAAAACTTGGGATCGGGCCTTCCCAGGGGTCGACGGAGACCGGGGGCGCGTCTTTGCCGGAAGGCCGCTCAGGAAAAAGCGCAGGTCCGAACAAGGGATCCAGGATGGGAGCATCTCCGCGCCCCGCGAAACGGTTCAAGAGCATGATCTTGGGCGCCGCCTCAGGATGCGCCTTCACGATCATCCTGCCCAGGGATTCTTCCATGGTCAGGATGATGTCCGCCGAGCGCACGTCCTGCGCGCTCAATCCCTGGACAGTGTGCGGTTCCGGATTGAACCCGATGTCCGCCAAGGCCTGCTGGGCCTGGGGAGCCATCCCCAGGCCGTCCAAAAACGACTCGAACCCGCGGGAAGCCGCGCGAACGCCTTCGATCCCCTCCCGCGCAAGGACTTGCCGGGTGATCTGCTCCGCCATGGGACTGCGGCAGGTGTTTCCCATGCATACGAACAGCAGATCCACGCCCTGCTTGGCCGCGGCCCCGTTCTTGCGCAGGAGGCGGCGCAGGAGCTCCAGCAAGCGGCCCTTCTTGCCCGGGTCCCGCGTCATGGACAACCGGCGCGCCAAAGCGCGCCACAGAGGCCTGGCCGACGGAGAGGACGCATCCATCCCGCCGGACTGGGACGCCGCATGATTCTTGGCCGCGTCGGCGCCCGACGCCGGAGGGAACATGGACAATCCCGTCGCGGGAAGATGCTTCGCGTTCGCGCTCAAGGAATTAAAGAGCTTGAACCTTGCCTCTGAATAGCGCGGATTCGAGCGCAATTCCTCCAGCAGGAAGCGCTCCACGCGCTCGTCCCACCCGGGATCCCACTCAAGTTTTTCCGCGATTCCGGAGCGCACGGCCTCCAGCGCGGCATAAGCCTTTTGCAGGGCCGCGTCATCGGCCCTGGCGATGAGCGCGATTTTCCCCTCCTGTCCGTAAAGGCGGACCAGGTCGCCTTCCCGCAGGTAGGGATCCTTGGCCGCGGAGAGCTCCGCGATCTCGAGAACGCCGTCGACTCGCTCGGAAGGCCTGCGGCGAGACAACTGAACGCCCAGCATGGGACCCTGCCCGGAGTCCTTGCGCCAGCGGGCCGAGGGAAGGATCACGGAAGGGATGCCCAACTCGCGCGTGGTGATGGCCGCGTGGCTCAAGGAGCCTCCGCCCGTGGTGAGCACCGCCGCGGATCTGGAGATGGCTTCCATGTCGTCGGGCGAGGTATAAGGAACGGCCAGCACCGCTCCCTCCTGCTGCTTGGCGCGATCGAAAAGGATGTGCCCCGTGACGAACTGCCCGCTGCCTGGAGCGGCGGACAAGCCGTAGGCTTGCGCCTGCTCGGAGCCGGACTGCTTGGGGATGGGAGCGGCCAGCAGGGATTGCAGACTCCTCTGCTGAGCGGCGCTGAGCCCTTCGCCTTCGCCCGCCAGGAGGTCTTCTTTTCGCAGGAATTCCAGGAACTTGGAGGGGCTTAAGGATTCGAGTTCGCCCGAGGCCTTGCGCAGCGAGGCCTTCGCATAGACCCAGCGGCCGGAGGCCGGGTCCCGCAGCGCGAGAACGCTCAGAGCGGAGCCGTCCTCGAAAAACTTCTGCCCGCGCTCGGCGGACAAGGCGCCGACTTGTCCGATGGGCTCGTAGTCCAAGAGCGAAGCGTCCGCCGTCTCAAGGATGGACGCGCTCCGCGCGAGCTCGCCCGGAGCGGCCAGGACCTCTTGCGCGAGCTCAAAGAGAGGGCTGTACTGCCGCCGCTCGGGCTTGCCGACGCCGTCCCATTGGAGCTGCCCGCGCGCGGCAGCCTCCAGGATCGGCTTGGTGAAGAAGCGGTCGATGGCCCGCTGTCCGAAGGGGACGTCCGCGGGCATGCGCGGGAGGCCGAGGCGACCCAGTTCCGCGTTGAGCTTCCCGGCCAGGGCCGCCCTTTCCGTGGCGAGCTTAAGATAACTCTTGTAGCCCTGCTTGATCCCGCCTGAAGTGATGCTGAAAGGCCAGCGCCCCTCGCTTAAAAACACCTCTCCCAGGCTGGAAGAAAATTCCATGCCCGCGTCGGCCTTCTTAGCCTTCGCCTTGCCCTTGCCCTTCTTGAACGAGATATTCCCAAAAACGAGATCCAGATCCTTCGTGCTGCACAGGAAGCGGATCACGAAAGGATAGATCTCCGCGAGGGAACGCTCGGAGTCGAGTCCATGGTCCTTGTCCAAGACCGCGTCCAGATAATCGCTGCCCTCGACTTTTACAGATAGGCCGAGCTTTTCCAGGAACGCCGCGATCATGTTCAGCCTGTACTTGCTGCCCTCGAAGCCGCTTTCCTTGTAGCGGATCCTGAGCATCCCGCCCTCGTCGGGCGCGGAGCTGTCCGCCGAGATCTCCGCGCTGTGGCAGCCCAGGTGCAAGTTCAGCCAGATCCGATGCTCGTCGAAAAAGAGCTCGCTGGAGGAGTACAGCCCGCCGATAGCCGGCGCTTCGGCCTGCAAGGCCCTCAAGATCTGGTTGCGCCGCACGGCCTCGCGCAGGGGCGCTCGCCCGATGTAGAGGAACGGAAGCTCCTTGCCTTCGCGGATCTCGATGCTGCCGGAAGCCTCGTCCTCGTCCACTCCCGAGCTCATGAAGAGCCCGAGCGCTTTTTGGTGCATCCAGTTGATCAGGGCGTTGAGGGAGCGCAGCGGCCTTTCCGGGTCGAGCTTGAGCACGAGCCGGACCGGCTTTTCCGAAAGCTTCTCCTCCGGAGCAAGGCCCCTCCATCTGCGCCGAAGCTTCTCCTTTATTCGCTCATACGCCGTCTGCGTGCTGCTGATCTTCGCCTCATAAGGCGAATCTCCGCGGAGCCGGTGATAGAGTTCCGCCATGCGCCGCGTCTGGGACAAGAGCAGCCCGACCGAGGCCCGCGTCAAGGATTCGGCTTGGCCGGACATGGATTCCAGGGTCTGATAATTGGCGTTGATGAGCCGGTCGAAGAGCGCGTGCTTGGCTCGAAGCAAGGCGACGGGCTGCTCATCGGCGGCGATGCTCTGGGTCATCCGCATGAAATCCAAGCCGCTCGGGGCCGGCTTTCCCTCGGGCCGGCCGGAATCCTTCAAAGAGTAGGGCAAGAAGTAGCCGTCTTCCTTCACGGAAGGCCGGCCGTCCCTGAAAGGGAAGAAGAAATTCGCGGACGTGTGGACGCGCCGGGACTCCTCCTTCATCCGGGCATACGCCTCCGGAGAAAGTTCCTCGCGCATGCGCCGGACGTTGTCGACCCAGGCGCGGAAAACAGGCGGATCCAGGAACATCGACTGCTCGAGCCATTTGGGCTTGTATGCGCGATGGGAATAGAACTCGAAGATCTCCGCGCGCGCTTGCGGGTAGAGCCACGCGGCGATGAGCGCATCCTCCGAAAGCCCTAAAGATTCGCCGCGCAGGACCCCGAGCAGGTCCCTGCGCAAGGACGCGTCCTTCGCGTTCATGAAGATCTCGCGCAGCCGGTCTTTGCGCTCATCGGTCCATTGCTTCGAGGGCAGCCGGCAAAGAGCGGCCAGGAGCTCCGGCCGGACGCCGTCGTCGGCGTCCGGCAGGAGGGCGAGGAGCTCGTCGGCGCCGCCGCTCTTCCCGAGCCCTGAACGCTCGGGAGAAGCAGGCAGGGATTCTATCCGCACGCCGTCCGCGCCGTCGTCCGGCTTGCGCTCAAGCCATTGCAGGGCTTGCTGGAAGGCCGCCGACCGGCGCGCGTCCAAGCCGGGGACCTTTTGAAGCAGCGCGGCGGTGTTCTGGAACTTGGACTGCAGACCGGGGCCGAAGATAACCCGGATCGTCAAAAGATCCGAGAAATCCCGCGCGAGTCTGGAAAGCTCCTCGGCCGGGATGCGGGCGATCTCCTCGGGATCGGAAAGCGCCCGAGTGACGAAGGCCGCCTGGTCGACCGCGGCCATGATGACGGACGCCACCGCCGGCGCGCCCCCCTGGATATGCCGCGGAAGATGTTCCGGGGAGCGTTCGAGCACGCGCAGCAAAGCCCGGCGCACTTCCGGCCGTCCCAAATCCAGCTCTCCGAAGGATTTCGAGAACTCCGGAGGGAACGCGTCGATGACGGCCGACCATCCGGCTGCCGCCGCGCCGCCGGCCGGCGCAGCGATGACTTGTACGGCCTGCGCCGATGGGAGCGCGCTCGCCGCCGTCTGTGCGCGCAGACAGGGGACAACGCCGCTTCCCGGCGCCGCAAGGATCGCGCAGCAAAGGGACAACGCCGCCGCCTTTGCCGGCGGTCCGGGATGAGGACTCATTCGGGAAGTTCCCCTCATCGGGCGGTGATGGGCCTTGCTTGAAGGATCACGATGGTTCCGTCCGCGAGCAAAGAGAATTCGATGTCCATGGCCTTGCCGAAACGCTTCTCCAGGGCCGCGGCCACGCGCGTCAAGCGCCGGGTCTGTTCCAGGCTGAGCGCGCGCAGCCCCCTCAGTTCAGGAGGAACCGGCCCCAGCCGCGTGCCGAAGCCTTCGGGACGATTCTCCACCTGCCAGCGCTTTCTCGCCACATGGGGGAGTTCGCTTTCCTGGCCGTCCCATTTGCGCGTCATGTACACGTCCGCGGCGGCCTGGCCGGAGACCACGCCCTCGCCCAAGCCGTAGGCCGCGTTGATGACGACCTCATCCGTGCCGTTGACGGGGTTGCGTGTGAAGATGACGCCTGAGACTTGCGCGGGCGCCATCTTCTGTATGAGCGTGGCGGGCAGCAGGTCGACGGAGAGCAGCCCTTGGCGCTGCCTGTAGAGGATTCCCCTGGGCAGCCAGAAAGAGGCCCAGTTCTCCACGACCTTGTCCAGGACTTCCTCCGGCTTCAAGTTCAGGTAGCTCTCGGCCGCGCCCGCGAAGGCCGCGTCGTCGGAGTCCTCCTGGATGGCCGAGGAACGCACGGACCAGCGCGCGGCTTCATCCTCGAAGCCGTGCGGCTTAAGCGCTTCCAGGATATCGCGGCCCACGCCGTTCTTCGGATCGAGCCTGGCGCTCATGAGCACCTGCCGGATGCGCTCGGAGAGGCGGCTGATCTCCTTGGAACGGCCGGCTTCGTCCATGCCTGCGGCGTTCAAAAGCGCGTCGAGCTCCATGGCAAGGGCACGGACCTTGTCCTCCAGCCCGGTCTCCTTCAAGAAGCGCTTGTATGCGTAAATGGTCAAGGCCAGGCCTTCGGGAACATAGGCGTCTTGGCCGCGCAAAGCCTGGAGCATCTCGCCCAGCTTGGCGGATTTCCCACCCACCAAGGACTTCATGTCGTCGTCGATGTCGGAGAGATCGAGGAAGGAAGGCTCTTTTAAGATGAGTTCGAGCATCCTCTTCTCGCGAGCCTCTCGATCCAGAGCCGAGAGCCGCCGGTAAGCAGGATCTTCGCCTGCCCTGGCCCCGTCCCTTCGGATCATGCGGCGAAGAAGAGCGCTGAGCCGGTCCTTGTTCGCGGACTGTCGCAGCTTTTGCTCCAGCCTGCGCCAAAGAGGCTTGCGGACCGCGGACCCGGCAGGTCCTGCTTGCTGCGCGGAGGCATTGTCCGCTGCCTGCGACGAAACCTTGCCTGCCGCCGCGTCCGAGGCCGCAGGAGCAAGAGCCGCAAGCTCCTTGGCGGAAAGATGTTTTGCGCGGCGCCTCAAGGCTTCAAAAATGAGTCCTTTCTGCGCAGAATACCTGAAATCCGAGCGCGCTTCCTCCAGCATGAAGCGCTCTGCTCGTTCGTCCCAAGAGTCATCCCATTCAAGCTCGGCCTTGGCGCCGGAGCGCAGGGCTTCCAGAGCGCGATAGGCGCTCTGGAGCGAGGCGTCGCCGGCGCGCGCGATAAGCGCGACCTTCCCGCCCTTCCCGTAGACGCGCACGAGGTCTCCCTCGCGCAGGGTCGGATCCTCGACGACGGAAAGATCGGCGGCTCCGACGGAGGAACGGCCCTCGCTCCCGATCATGGAAATCTTGTGAGGCACGCCTTGCCTCGCCAGGCGCAGGCCCAGCGCAGCCTTCTCTCCCTCTTTCTTCCAGCGCGCCGAGAAAAGAATGACGGAAGGAAGGCCCAGTTCGCGCGTGGTGATGGCCGCATGGCTCAAGGAGCCGCCTCCCGTCGTTATCACTGCCGCGGACTTGGAAATGGCCTCCAAATCGTCGGGAGAGGTATACGGCACGGCCAGCACCGCGCCATCCTGCTGCTTCTTCTTGTCGAAAAGAAGCGGCCCCGTGGAGAACTCCCCCTTGCCCGGAGAAGCAGGCAGGCCGAAAGCCTCTGCCTGCGCCAAGGATTGCGCCGGGACAGGCGCCTTGAGCAGGTCCTGCAGATTCTTCTGCTGGGAAGCGCTCAAGGCTTCGCCCGGCCGCGGGTCGTAGCCGCTCTCTTGGAGCAGGGCCATGAGCGCTTGCGTGCCGATCTTCCCCTGGGGAAAACCGCCGTTCGAAGAAGCCTTGCCTCCTTTCTTGGACTTCGGGCCCGGATACTTCCGAAGCAGAAACTTTAACTTGTCCGGCTCGATCTCCCGCGGATTCCTCCAGACCGAAGCCTGGGCATAGGCCAGACGGTTGGAAGCAAGCTCGCGCAGGGCATGGATGGTCAGGATGGAGCCGTCGTCGAGCCGCAGCTGAGCCCGTTCCGCGCGCAAGGCGCCGATCATGCCGATGGGCGCGTAGTCCAGGATGGAATCATCCAGGGACTCCAAGACGGATGCCAGGAGCGCGCTTTTTTCAGGATCGGACAGGACCTCGGCCGCGAGCGTATCCAAGGGAGCATAGCCGCGGCTGCGATGCGGCTTGGAAACGCCGTCCCATGCAAACTCTCCCCGCGCAGCCGCTTCCTCCATGGGCCGGGTAAGGAACTCCTGGATCGTGCGCTGTCCGAAGGCGATGTCCGCGGGGAGGGGCGGCAGGCCCAGGCGCTTGAGTTCGGCCTCGGTCCTCTCGCGCAGCTCCTTTCGAACGGGCGCTCTGGCTTCGAGATCATTGTACAGACGGTACACATTGTTGCCGGTGCCGGAGGGCCACTCTCCTTCCGCGAAATAGATCCCGCCCATTTTCCGGGCTATCCCCTCGACGTCCGCGAGGCTTCTCTTCGGGCCGACAAGATCGCTCAGGAGAAGGTCGATGTCCTTCGTGTCGTGCATGCACTGGAGGATGAATGGGATCGCATCCGCGAGCGAGCGGCTGGAATCCAGGCCGTGGTCCTTGTCCCAGAGCGCGGTCATGTCCTTATCGCCCGTGATCTTCACGGACATGCCGAATCTCTCCAGCACGGCCGCGATCATATGCATGCGCGGTCCGCCGCCGTTCTCGACGCCGCTTTCCAGATAGCGGATCCTGAGCATGCCGCCCTCGTCCGGCTCCGAAAGGTCGGCGTAGATCTCCGCGGTGTGGTATCCGAACTTCGCGTGCAGCTGGAGACGGCTCTCCGTGAAAAAAAGCTTGTCCAAGTGGCTGTTCTTTATCCGGTGGAGATTCATCAGCAGCCGCTTGAGGACCGCGCTGCGCGGAAGAACGGAGTAAAGAGGCTCGTCTCCGACGTAGACATACCTCAGGCTATGCGAATAGGAACGGAACGTCCCGGTGTCCGCTTCACTATGCGGATTCTTCCCGAAAAGTTCGATGGCTTTCTGGTGCATCCAATTGATCAGGGCGTTCAAGGAGCGCCTGGGCAGGGACTCATCGAAACTGAAGATCAGGCGGGTCAAACGCCCCGCAAGCTTCTCTTCGGGCAAAAGGCCTTGCCACCTGCGCCGCAGTTTCGCCTTGAGCCGATCATAAGCCGTCTGCGTGAAGCTGTGCTGCGCCGCTTCGGGAGAATCTCCGCGGAGCCTGTGGTAGAGGTCCTCCATGCGCTGAGCCTGGCTTAAGAGCAGCTTGACGGAGGCTCGCGTCAGGGAATCGGCCTGGCCGGCCATGGAGCCCAAGACCTGGAAATTTGAGTCGATAAGCCGGTTGAAGAGGGCGTAGCGCTTCTTGAGCTGTTGATTGGCTTCCGGCGGCAAAAGCGTCTGCGACACCTCCGCGATCCACGGCTGCGGTTCGGCGAAATTATGCGGCCCCTTTTCCAAGGGATAGGGCCATTGATATCCGTCTTCGGACACGCGTTCCTGCGCGGCAGGCAGGATGAATCCGAAATCAATGCGGTCGTATTCCAGGCTGTTATTGTTGCTCAGCCACGCGGCATAGGCTTCCGGAGCCAGAGCTTTCAAGCGCCGTGCCTGCGCCCCCCAGGCATGGATGAGCGCCGGCTCCATGAACACGGATTGAGAGAACTTGACGGGACCCAGCGAGCCCGGGTCGTCCATATGGCGGTAGATCTTCGCTATCTGCTCATAGTCCTCCGGATAGAGCCAGGCCAGGAGTTCCGAGAACTTGGGGAAGCCGTTCTCCATGGAAAAACCGAAGGATTTGTAGAAGAACACCGCGCGGAGCATCTCCATGAGATCGGCGTCGTCCGTAGTCAGGAAAAGACCGCGCAGCCGATCCCTGCGTTGCGGAGTCCAGCCCAGTTCGGTCATGGCATTGAAGGCGTCAATGCGACCGGAGATCTCGCCGCTTGCGAGGAGCTTCTGGAATAGCTTCTCGAACTCCGCGTCCGGATTCAAGAAGGGCTGTTCGCCCTTGTCCGAGGCCGGCAGAGCGCTCCCCGACGCGTCCGCAGGCCCTTTCAGACCTGAACGCCGCGGCGAGACAGGGGCGGTCTTGATCGGCAAAACATCCTGCCCGCCGGGCTTCGCCCATTGCCCGGCTTGCTTGAAGGAAACCAGATTCTCCGCGTTCGGGACAGCGGTTTTTCGCAGAAGCCCGGCCGCGGCCCGGATGCGTTCCTGCACGTCTTTGGAGAACATGGAACGTATCTTCACGATATCCGCCAACTCTCCCGCGAGGCCGGATGCTTTTTCGCGCGGCAAAGCGGAGGGATTCGAGCTGAACGCGTCTATGCGCTCCAGGGTTGAAAAGACCTTGTCGATCAAACGAATGAACATCCTCTGCGGAAGTTCCTTGTCGGAGAGTTCGACGGGATCTTGCGGCAGGGGCATGTGCGTCCTGTCCAGAACGCGAGCCAACGCCTCTCGCGCGCCCATCTCCGTCAGATCAAAGCCCTTGAAGGCGTCGGCTTGCTCCGAAGAAAGAGAATCAATGACCGCGACCCACCCGGACACCGCTGCCGCGCTGTTGCCCGGCGCGGCGGGAACAGGCACGATCTGCGCCGACGAGAGCCCCGGCGCCGTGAGCAGGGCGAAACAAAGAACCAGACAAGCCTTCCTGGACCCCGGGTCAAGCCCGGGGAGACGACGATCTTCCGTCGCCCCGGAGGAAGCCGGGACCCAGCTATCGCCTTTTTCTAAAAGAGCAGTCATCGGGTGGTGATGGGCCTTGCCTGCAGGACCACGATGGTCCCGTCCGCGAGCAGGGAGAACTCGATATCCATGGCGCGGCCGAAGCGCTTTTCAAGGGAAACAGCCACGCGCGTGAGGCGGCTCGTCTGCTCCCGAGTCAGAACGCGCAGTCCGCGCAGCTGCGCGGCCACGGGCCCCAGGCGCGTGCCGAAGCCCTCGGGCCGGGCTTCCACCTGCCAGCGCTTTCGCGCCACGTGCGGAAGCTCGCTCTCCTGGCCGTCCCATTTGCGCGTCACGTACATGTCCGCCGCGGCCTGGCCGGACACCACGCCCTCGCCCAGGCCGTAGGCCGCGTTGATGACGACCTCGTCTTGCCCGTTGACGGGGTTGCGCGTGAAAATGACCCCGGAGATCGCTGCAGGCGCCATCTTCTGGATGAGTGTGGCGGGCAGCAGGTCCGCGGAGCGCAGGCCTTGGCGCTGCCGGTAGAGGATTCCCCTGGGCAGCCAGAAAGAGGCCCAGTTCTCCACGACCTTGTCCAGGACTTCCTCCGGCTTCAAGTTCAGGTAGCTTTCGGCCGCGCCCGCGAAGGCCGCGTCGTCGGAGTCCTCCTGGATGGCCGAGGAACGCACGGACCAACGCGCGGCCGGGTCCGAGAAGCCGTGCTTCTGGAGCGCCTGAAGGATATCGCGACCGACTCCGTTCTCCGGATCGAGTTTGGCGCTCATGAGAACCTGCCGGATGCGCTCGGAGAGACGATCGACTTCCTTGGAGCGGCCGACCTCGTCCATCCCTGCGGGACCCGGAGCATTCAGCAAAACATCCAACTCCATGGCCAGGGCTCGGACCTTATCCTCAAGACCCGTCTCATTGAGGAAGCGCTTGTACGCGTAAATGGTCAGGGCCAATCCTTCGGGCACGGAAGCCGAAACGGCTGAGGAGTCGTCAGCCGAGGAAGAGAGCGCCTGGAGCATCTCTCCGAGCTTGGCGGATTTCCCCCCCACCAAGGGCTTCAGGTCGTCGTCGATATCCGCGAGATCCAGGAAGGAGGGCTCCTTCTCCTCGGCCTCCCGCAGCTTTCGCGCGCGAACCTCGCTGTCGATAGCCTTCAGATTCAGAAAGGACCACCAGCGCGGGATGCTCTTCCAAACGGCAGCCAGGATATCCTTGGCCGCGGCATCGTAGCCGTCGGAAGGCTCGATCGCGGGCAATGCATCCCTGCCCGGCAACGCGGAGAAGGCGGCGAATCCCCTGTCCGGCAGGGAATAAGGCATCATGGGACCGGCCATCGGATCGGTGATCGGCTTATCCCCCAAGCCCGCGAAGCGGTTGAGGAGCGCGACCTTGGGAGCCGCCTCCGGATGACTCTTGATGACGATGCCCGCCAAGAGCTCGGACATGGTCAGGATGATATCCGCGGAACGCACGTCCTGCTCCGTCAGCATCCTCGTCGTATGCGGCCGAGGAGGAATGCCCAGCCTGCTCAAGGCCTGGCCTGCCTGCGGCGTCATCCCTTCTCCAGGGAAAGGTTCGCTGAGGCCGCGAGAAGTCACGCGGATATCCTGCGGTCCGCCGAGACTCAGAAGATTCTGCGTGATCTGCTCGGCCATGGGACTGCGGCAAGTATTGCCCGCGCAGATGTAGAGCACGTCCATGCCCTGCTTGGTTCCGGCGCGGACCCTGCGCAGAAGTCGGCGCAGGAGTTCCAAGAGCCTCGCCTTCTTGCCCGGGTCCTGCGCGCTCTTCAAGCGGCTCTCCAGGCGGCTCCAGAACATCCTGGCGGAGTGCGGCAGGGGCGCCTTGTTCACCGGATCCGACGAACTCTGAGGAAGAAGAGCGAACGGCGGCAGATGTTTCGCGTTCGAACGCAGGGCCTCCAATATCCGCGCCGTCTCCCGGGAGTAGCGGCTGTCCGAGCGCGCCTCCTCCAAAAGGAAGCGCTCCTCCTTTTCCGTCCAATCCAGCTTCCAAGGGAGTTCCGCGGCCTCTCCGGAGCGCAGGGCTTCGAGCGCGGCATAGGCCTCCTGCATCCCGGCATCGCCCTTGCGGGCGATGAGCGCGAGCTTCCCCTCCTTGCCGTAAAGGCGGACGAGATCCCCTTCCCGGATATACGGATCCGCATCCGCGGCGAGTTCCGCGATATCGAGTCCGCCCATGGACCTGGAAGCCTTGCGCCGCGCCAGGGGCACGCCCAGGACGGCATGGCCGGACTCGCTTCGCCAGAGCGCGGACGGAAGGATGACGGAGTGCAGTCCCAGCTCCCGCGTGGTGATGGCCGCATGGCTCAGCGCGCCTCCTCCCGTGGAGAGCACGCCCGCGGACCTGGAAATGACCTCCATGTCGTCGGGAGATGTATAAGGAACGGCCAAGATCGCGCCTTCTTGGAGCTGAGTGCGGTCGAAGAGGATGGGCCCGACGGCGAATTCCCCTTTCCCAGGAGCCGCGGACAAGCCGTAGGCTTCCGCTTGTTCCACGGGAGAAGACTCCGGAATGAAAGCCTCCCGCAAGGTCTTGAGCCGCTGTTCCTGCGAAGCGCTCAGAGCCTCCCCTGCCTGCGCCGAAAGACCCTGATCGTGCAGGAACTCCAGGAGTTCCCGGGAAGTCAGGGCTCGCGGCTCCCCGGCTCCGGCCCATGCCAAGGCGCGCGCGTAAGCCAAGCGGCCGGAGGAATCATCCCTAAGCGCCAGGACCGCGAGAGTGGAGCCGTCCTCGAAAGCTTTCTGCCCCTGCACCGCGGACAAGGCGCCCACCTTGCCGATAGGCGAATAGTCCAGGAGCGAAGCATCCGCGGAATCCAGGATGGCTGCGAGCGCCGCGCTGTCCTGCGGATCATGGACCGCCGCGGCCGCGAGCCCGTCGAGCGGGACATCGACGCGGCGCTGGGGGGCGCCTCGCCTGTCCAGCAAAAACTCTCCGCGCGCAAGCGCCGCCCGGATCGGTTCGGCGAAAAAGCGGTCGATGGTTCGTTGGCCGAAGGGGATGTCCTTGGGCATGGTCGGCAGACCCAGGCGCGCGAGCTCCGCGTCGAGCTTCGAGAGCAGCGCCTGACGCCGGGGCTCTCTTTCAAGATAATCCACCTGCTCATCGTACATGTCCACGCCGTTGGAAAAAGGCCAACGACCCTCGCTGGAATAGAGCTCCCCCATCCATGCGGAGAACTTCATCACTCCGTCGGCGTCCGCCTCTCCTTCGACATTCTTGAGATTTATGTCCATATCGCCCGTGTCATGGAGGAATCGGACGATGAACGGATAGAGGTGCGCGATGGAACGCTCGGAATCCAAGCCGCGGTCCTTGTCCAGTACCGCGTACAAATAGGTGTCGTTCTCGACGTTCACGGAAAGGCCCAGCTTCTTAAGGAAGGTCGCGATCATGAGCATCCGGTACTCGCTGCCGTCCCAACCGCTCTCCTTGAAGCGGATCCGGAGCATCCCCCCTTCGTCGGGCGCGGAGCTGTCGGCGAATACCTCCGCGCTGTGGCAGCCGAGACTGAGGTCCAGCCAGACGCGATGCTCGTCGAAGAAGAACGCGTCGTCGGATGAAAGGTTCGGAACGTCCTTGATCTGCGAGAAGAAGGCCCTCAGGACTTGATTGCGCCGCAGCACTTCCATGAGAGGGGCCTGCCCGACATAATGGAAAGCCAGACGTTCGTCCTCGAGTTCCACGAAGCCGGAAGCGTCATTATTGGAAAGGCGGTCCAAACCGGACAAGGACAGCGCCTTCTGGTGCATCCAGTTGATCAGGGAATGCAGGGACCTGAGCGGCTGCCTGGGATCGATCCGGAGCACGAGCTTCGCGGCGTTCTCCGGCAGCGGCTCGTCCGAGGAAAGCCCCTGCCATCTTCGCCGGAGCTTCTCCACGATGCGCTCATAGGCCTTCTGCGTGCGGCTGGACTTGGCCTTCTTTGGAGAATCCCCGCGCAGGCGATGATAGAGCTTCGCCAGGCGCTCGGTCTGCGCGAACAGGAGCTTGGCCGACGAGCGCGTCAAGGCTCCGACTTGGCTGGACAGGGTCTCCAACGCCTGGAAATTCGCGTTGATGAGCCGCTCGAAGAGCGCGTGTTTTCGGCGGAGCTTTTCGTGGGAGTCGGCGGAAGGCAAAGGCTGCAGGATGTGGACATACTCCGTCCGACCCTCTCTCGAGGCCGCATCCGCGCTCAAGGGATACGGCAATTCATAGTCGCCTTCGATGGAAGCCCGCTCTTTATCGACCGGGAAGAAGAAATGCGCGAAGCGCAGGTCCTCCTGCATCTTCCCGCCCTGCCGCTCGGCCTCGGCGGAAGGCAAGGACGGAGCGACGCGGCGGACGTGCTCCAGCCAGGAATGGAACAAGACCGGATCGGAGAAAAAGGTCTCCTTGAAGTGCCGTCTCAAACCCAAGCCGTCATCCATCGGATAGAACCGCCGCAGCTCCGCCTCCGCCTCGGGATAGAGCGCGGACACGAGATCCGAGATCCTCCGGCAGCCGAAAGCCGCGTCGGACAACAGTCCGGCCAGCTCTCGGCGAAGGCCGGCATCCTGCGCGGTCAAGAAAAGGGTCTGGACCCGGGCTTGGCGATCCTTCGTCCACTGTCCGACCGGCAAGGCGCGCAAGGCGGCCAGCACGCCCTCCCGGGACTCCGCTTCGCTCCCAGAGGCTTCCAGCTTATCGAGAAGAGCGTCGATCCCTTCATGCTTGAAATAAAGCATGAGCTTTTCGAGCAGGGAAAGCTTGTTCGCCTGTTTGGGAGCGCTTTTTTCCAGGCCGTTCTTATGCGCGGCCTTGCCGGCCCCCCCGGCCTGGGAGGAAGCAGCGGAAGCCTCCGAGAGCTTCCGGCCTCGCAATTCCTGCAAGGCCGCGAGTTCCTCAGCCTTGGGCAGCCGGGGAGCGTGCAAAGCCAGGGACGCGGCGGAGAGCTTCTCCCGCAGACTCTCGGGGAAAACGGCCCACAGGCACAATAATTCATCGAACTGCGTCCGCAGGTCCGCGCGCAGTTCATCAGGAAAAGGCTTGTCGGGAAACGCCTGCACGGCCACGGCCAATCCCGCGCCATGAGATACCAGGGCCTTATGCATGGACTCGACGATCTCCGCGGATTTGGCGTTGTGCGGGATCTGCTTGGGATCAAGACCCGTGCGGTCCAAGACTCGCGCGACGAGTCCCAGGTTCTGCTTCTTGCTCAGGTCCAGGCCATGGAAATCGGCCTGAAAAGACAAAGGCAGGTCCTCTATGACCGGGACCCAAGGAGACTGTGCCGGGAATACGGATTTCAGGACGGCATCCAATGACGAAGGGATCGCCATGGCCGGAATGCTCAGAGCCGCGCCCGCCGCCGGAGATTTCGGCGGCTGGAGATTCAACGCCTCAGCCGACGCCGACAGGATCGCCGGCCCGCCCGGAGCGCCGAACACCGCGCCGACGCAAAGCGTCAGCGACAGAAAACGCGCAGCGCGTTTTTTAAGCGCGCGCATCCAATCAATCGCCTGACCAGGGATTGAAGCCGCCGGCTTTGACGGGCGCGTCCGAGCAGACCTTATTGAAGAGCTGGAGCTGTTCCGGCGTGGCTCCGCGCAGGATCAAGGAATTCTCTGCCTGGCCGACGGCCATGTTGTACTCGGTGCTGGACCACGGCCTTCCTTTATAAGAGGCGGTTCCTTTCGCGGCGCTGCGCACGGTCTCATCCGACAAGGTCCCCACCTGCGCGGCGGAAGCCACTCGAGAATCCTTGATGAGGAGCCGGACCGACTCCGCCGCCGAACCCTTGCGCGCGTGGAAGCGATACGCGCCGAAGTCCAAGGCCTCATCGACGTCCAAGCCGTAGCGCGCGCGGAAGGATCTGAAGTCCGCGTCGTTCATGGACTGCTTGAAGCGGACCACGATCTGATCCTGCGGCGCAGTCTTCATGACCACGGGCGCGGCATAGCGCAGCAGAGAGGACTTCTCCAAGCGGGAAGCCAGTTCGCGCATGGGCACGGCGCCCTCGTAGAGCACGCGATAGACGCCGTCATAGTCCACATCAAGGATCTGGAGTCCATTTCCCTTGATCAAGGCCGCGATTCCCTGCGACTGCACCGCCTCATCCTGAGAAGCGGGCTCATTGAAAGAGAGTCGAAGCTGCTTTTCCGGCAGAGCTTGAAGCTCCATCGGCACCGCGGAGAGGACTTCCCCCTCCTGCGCCAGCTTGCGCGCGGCGGATACCACCGCCCCTTCCTGGGAAACAGCGACCAGATAGACGCCTTTGCCGCTGCGCGTGATCATGCGCAGGCCCTGCGCCTTGGCGAGTTCGTCGGCGCGCTTCTGGCCGGGATCGCCGATGAAGCGAAGGGTGATCCACTTGTCCCTGGAGGGAAGCGGCTCCGGGATCACGCTCAAGGACGGAGCCAAGGTCTTGACGCGCACGCGCACGTTGACGCGCCCATGTTCGGCGCCCTGTTTCCACTCCGCCTCATAGAGAACCGCCGCCGGGCTGTATTTCGACGGCTTGGAGGAAAGGACGCGCAGGACCGGCGCCTGCGGACCCGTCAATTCCATGCCGGTGCGCTTGATCTCGTTCATCCAGCCGGTCTTGCGGCGGGAAAGGGATTCCATGAGAAGAGCCTGATCAGCCTGCGCCACGCCCTCGGCGAAAGTCACGCCGCTGATGAGCGGCTTGCTGCTGCGAGAGTGCGCAGCCTTTCCCTGCACGACCGCGGCGCCTTCATCGCTCCGGGATCTCAGCCCGGAAGCGTCCAAAAGCTTCTGCGCGGCGAGATGCGAAGTCTCCTCGCCCGAGCCCTCATCCTGAGCCATCTTCACATCCTGAGCGATGCCGGCGGAGAACTTCTGGAGCTTCCCGGACGCGAAACGGACCACGGCCTGGATCTCTCCGTCCGCCTCGACGCCGAGCGCGGCATCCTGCTGGAGGCCCTTGCCGGAAAGAGTCGAAAACGATGCGCCTTTCACTCCTTTCGGCGAAGAGACCGTTCGAATATCGAGCGCCACGTTCTGGGACACCTCGTAAACCGAAGGGAACACGGCCATGGAGGGAAGCTTCATCCACGCCTCCACGCCTTTGCCGCTCATCTGAGGAACGATGGCCGGGCTGAAAACTCCTGGGACCAGGGCTTTCACCGTACCCGCAGCCGGGCCCGTCAGTTGAGCCGCAGCCGGAGACGCGGCCAAGAGCAGCGCGATCAAGTTAAGGGAATACTGGGACGCCGCACGAATGTCGGACTTCATAGAAGAACCTCCGAAAAATAGCTGCCGCACGCCTTACCTGGAGATTGTACCGCCAGGCCCCAGCCTTGATTAGGGCCTCTTGGTCCGCCTCTAAAAGGAAAAGGGCCTACCCGCAGATAGGCCCTTTGCCGAACTTTTGAGTATGATATCCGTATGAGGCTTCGGCATGTCTTGGGACTGCGCTGCGTGCGCTGCGGTCGCGGATACGATGCCGCCGCCGTGGACTACGCTTGCCCGGCCTGCTCGGGAAATCTCGACGTGGTCTACGATTACCGCCTCCTGCGCAAGAGCGTCGCCCGCAAGACCCTGGAACAGAGCCGCGAGGCCGGGATCTGGCGCTATGAGGCGCTCCTTCCTCTTAAAAGACCCTGCCGCAAGCCCACGGTCCTCGTCGGGAACACCCCCCTCTATCGGGCCCAGCGCCTGGGCCGCGAACTCGGACTGAGAGAGCTCTTCATCAAGGACGACGGAAGGAACCCCAGCGCTTCCTTTAAGGACCGCGCCGGCGCGATCATCATCGCCAAGGCCCTGGAACGCAGGGAGCACGTCATCGCCGGCGCCTCCACGGGCAACGCCGCCTCTTCCCTGGCCTGCCTCTGCGCAAGCCTGGGACTGCGGCCCATCATCTTCGTGCCCGAGACCGCACCGCCCGCCAAGATCGCCCAGCTCCTGGTCTTCGGCGCGAAGGTCCTGGCCGTGCGCGGCACTTATGACCAAGCCTTCGATCTCTGCGCCCAGGCCTGCGCGCGCTACGGCTGGTATAACCGCAACACCGGGCTCAACCCGTACACGCGCGAAGGAAAGAAGACCTGCGCCTACGAGATCGTCGAACAGCTCGGCTGGCGCTGCCCCGACCAGGTCTTCGTCTCCGTGGGCGACGGCAATATCCTGAGCGGACTCTGGAAAGGCTTCAAGGATCTGCACGCCCTGGGCCTTATCGACCGCCTGCCGCGCATGGCCGCGGTGCAGGCCGCGGGCAGCGCCTCCATCCTGCGCGCCTTTGAGTCCGGCTCCGCTCCCAAACCGGTCAGCGCAAAGACCTTGGCCGACAGCATCTCAGTCTCCCTTCCGCGAGACGGCGACGCGGCCGTGTCCGCCCTGCGCGAGTCCAAAGGCTGCGCGATCCCGGTCTCGGATCAGGAGATCCTCTCGGCTTTGCGCGAGACCGCCCGAAGCGAGAGCGTGTTCGCGGAGCCCGCGGGCGCCGCGGCCGTGGCCGGACTGCGCAAAGCCGCGCAAGAGGGCCGAATCCGCGCCAAGGAACTCTGCGTCGCGATCGTGACGGGCAACGGGCTCAAAGACATCGCCTCCGCCCGGCAGGCCGCGCAGGCCGAGCCGCTGCGTCTGGAGCCGACCCTGACCGGACTGCGGCGCCTGCTCCCGCGACTGGGACTTTAAGGAGAACGTCATGACAAAGATCAAGATCGACGAAAAAATCATCGCGAAGACCGCCCAACGCTGCCGGGAACGCGGCATCGTGATCCCCACTTTCGCGCAGATGGCCGATCCCTCCAAGATCCCGGCCGAGGTCCGCGGCCGGATCAAGTCCGTGGGCCTCTGGGACGTGGACCCGGCGAACCTCTTCCGCATCACCTGGAAAAACGACGTGAACACCGGCCTCTTCGGAAACGTCAATTATCTGGAGCTCCCCTCCTCGATCACGGGCGTCAAGGCCCGCGTCATCGGCCTCATCGGCAAGTATTTCCCCACCGGCGCGCACAAGGTCGGCGCGGCCTTCGGCTGTTTGGCCCCGCGCCTGGTCACAGGAGAGTTCGACCCGTCCACGCAGAAGGCGGTCTGGCCCTCCACGGGAAACTACTGCCGCGGCGGCGCCTTCGACTGCGCCGTGCTCGCCTGCACGCCCGTGGCCATCCTGCCCAAGGAGATGAGCAAGGAGCGCTTCGACTGGCTCAAGTCCATCGGCGCGGAAGTCATCGCCACGCCCGGCTGCGAGAGCAACGTCAAGGAGATCTACGACAAGTGCTGGGAGATCAAGAAGACCCGCAAGGACTGCGTGATCTTCAACCAGTTCGAGGAATTCGGCAATCCCACCTGGCACTACCACGTCACGGCCCCGGCCATCGAAGAGGTCTTCACGCAGGTCCGCACCAAGAAAAGCCGGCTGGCCGCCTATGTCTCGGCCACGGGCTCGGCCGGGACCCTGGGCGCCGGCGACCGCTTGAAGAAGGACTTCCCCAACTGCCGCGTGGCCGCCGTCGAGGCCTTGCAGTGCCCGACGCTCCTCATGAACGGATTCGGAGGCCACCGCATCGAGGGCATCGGCGACAAGCACGTGCCCTGGGTGCACAACGTGCGCAACACGGACATGGTCGTGGCCGTCGACGACGAGGACACGATCGCGCTGCTGCGCCTCTTCAACGAGCCCGCGGGCCGCAAGACGCTCGCCAAGGAAGGCGTGGACCCCGTGCTCATCGAGAACCTGCCCCTGCTCGGGATCTCCGGCATCTGCAACATGCTGGCCGCCATCAAGACTGCCAAGCACTATGAGCTGGGCTCCGACGACGTCATCTTCACCGTGTTCACGGACTCCGTGGAACTCTACGGCTCCAGGCTTCAGGAACTGCGCCAGGAACGCGGGGCCTACGATGAGCGCCGCGCCTTCGCGGACCTCGAGCGCCGCCTGCGCGGAGCCGGGATCGACAACATGCGCGAACTCGGCTACCGCGACCGCAAGGCCCTGCACAATCTCAAGTACTTCACCTGGGTCGAGCAGCAGGGCAGGACCGTCGAAGAGCTCAACGAGCTCTGGAACCCGGAGTTCTGGGACGAGACCTTCGCCAAGGTCTCCGACTACGACCGGCTCATCAACGAGTTCAACGTCCGCACCGGGCTCTCGAAGACGGCCAAGCCCTCGGTCCGCCGCGTGCGCGCCTAGACTATCGTCCGGCCACCGGAGAGAGAGCAGCCTCATGCGCAAAGAAAGCATCGCCTCCTATAACGAGAGGTTCCGCAAGAGGATCTCCCTGGGCCAGCTGGCCCGAATGGCCGAGCATCATTCCCTCTCCCGGACGAAGGAGACGATCCTCGAAGAGCTCTTCCTTTCCACATCGCACGACTGCAACGCGGACTGCGTCCACTGCTACGAGAAATTCGGCCATCCCAAGTTCCGGCGCTCGCTGAGCACCGCGCAGGCCAAGAGCGTCATCGACCAATTCGTCGAGCTCCACGGCTGCCAGATATTCTTCTGCAGCGGCGAATTCCTGCTCCGAAAAGACGCCCTCGAACTCGTGGCCTACGCGCGCGCGCGCGACCTCCTGACCAACGTCACCTCCAACGGCCTCCTCCTCGACGCGGCCATGATCGACGCGCTCGACGCGGCCGGTCTGACCCGGCTCATCGTCTCGGTCGACAGCGCCGATGCGGCCCGCCATGACCGCCTGCGGGGCGTGAAGGGCTGTTTGGACAAGGTCAAGAACGCGGTCCGCCTGGCCAAGCGCAAGGGGATCATGGCGGATATCTGGACCTATGTGTCGCGTTCGAACGCCGAGGAACTCGCCGGCATCTCCAAGCTCGCCGAAGAGATCGGAGCGGACTGCATCTTCGTATTCTTCCCGATACTCTCCGGGAATCTTTTGAATAAGCGCGAAGAGGGCCTGACCCTCAAGGAACGCATGCGGTTCCGACGGAGATTCAACGCCTCGCACAACGTCGTGCTCGAGTTCCCCGCGGAAAAGGACCTATGCCGCGGAGGCGGGAACCATCATCTCTGCGTGATGCCCTCCGGCGACGTGACCTTCTGCCCCCCCGTGCCCTACTCCTACGGGCACATCGACAAACGCTCCCTGCGCGACTGCCTCTTGGATATGAGGGCGGACTACAAGCGCCTGAAGCGCTGCTGCCGAGGACAGTGCCCGGTGAACTCCCTGGAATACCGGAAACGCTGCTCCGCCAAGTTCATGTACCCGAGCGAGCCTGCTTGACAAAGGCAGGACGGATTTGTATAAATATTCACCAGCATGAATAATAATCCACACGCGAACGCCCCCGCGCTCTCCAGACAAACGACCCTCTTGGAAGTCCTCCAGAAGGAACCCCTCGGCACCCAGCAGGAGATCGTTCTCGCGCTGCGCCGGCGCGGGATCGAATCGACCCAGGTCTCGGTTTCCCGCGACATCGCCAAACTCGGGCTCATCAAGGCCAACGGGCGCTATCGCCCCGGCCCGGAGTCCGCCGGGGAATCCGACCCCCGCGCATCCCTGCGGGCGCTGGTGCGCTCCGCGGTCGCGGCAGGGCCGAACCTCGCCGTGCTGCGCTGCGACGCGGGATCGGCGCCTCGCCTCGCGCTGGCCCTCGATGCGCTCCGCCTGCCCGGAGTCGTCGGAACCATCGCCGGCGACGACACCGTCTTCACGGCCCTTTCCTCCCGCTCGGACAACGAGCGCTTCCTGCGTTTCATCCGACCCTGATCCCCTCCAGGAAAACACAATGACCAAGCAATCCTCGACTATCGTCCTGGCGTTCAGCGGCGGCCTCGACACGACCTTCTGCCTCCTTTGGCTCAAGGAACGCTTCAAGGCCCGCATCGTGACGGCCACGGTGGACACGGGAGGCTTCTCTCCCGAAGAACTGCGCTCCATCGCCGGCCGCGCCCGCGCGCTGGGCGCGCACGAGCACCGCACCATCGACGCGCGCGCGGAGCTCTTCGATCGATTCGCCGCGGTCCTCATCCAGGGCAACATCCTGCGCGGACGCGTCTACCCTCTTTCCGTGGCGGCCGAACGCATCCTGCAGGCCGAACGAGTGGCCCGGCTGGCCCGGGAACTCGGCGCCTCGGGCCTTGCGCACGGCTCGACGGGCGCGGGCAACGACCAGGTGCGCTTCGACGGAGCGTTCCTGGCGCTCGCGCCGGAACTCGCCATCCACGCGCCCATCCGCGAACTCGGCTGGACGCGCGAGAAGGAGACCGCCTGGCTGGCCGAACGCGGCGTGAGCATCCCCGCGAAGACTTCGGCGTATTCCATCAACGCGGGCCTCTGGGGGACCACCGTGGGCGGCCGCGAGACCCATGACCCCTGGGCGGCCATCCCGGAGTCCGCTTACCCCTCCTCGCCGAAAGGGCTTCGTAAAGAGCCCGTCGAAGTCGTCGTGTCCTTCAAGCGCGGAGTCCCCGTCGCCCTGGACGGGAGCAAGCTCCGCGGGCACGCGCTCGTCGAGAAGCTCCACGTCCTGGGCCGCGCCTACGGCCTGGGCCGGGGCGTGCACATCGGAGACACCGTCCTGGGCATCAAGGGCCGCATCGGCTTCGAGGCCCCGGCGCCCCTGATGCTCATCGCGGCGCACCAGGAACTGGAAAAACTGGTGCTTACGCGCTGGCAGTCCTTCTGGAAGAGCCAGCTCGCGGATTTCTACGGGCAATTCCTGCATGAAGGGCTCTACTTCGACCCGGTCATGCGGGACATCGAGGCCCTCATCGCTTCCAGCCAGGACCGCGTCGACGGAGACGCCCGATTGATCCTGGCCCCGGGCCGCTTCGAGGTCGCCGGAGTGCGCAGCCCCTACAGTCTTTTCGACGCCCGATCCGCGGCCTACGGAGAGACCACCCGCCTCTGGAGCGGAGCGGACGCGGCGGGCTTCTCCAAGCTCCACGCCATGTCCATGAGCCTGGCGCTGAGACAGGCGCCGGGCGCGGCGCCGGCCCCGCGCGCCGCCCGCCGGAAGAAGGCAAAAGCCTCGGAGATCGAACCCAACGCGAGCGCCTCGCTCATAACGGCTTCCAGATGAAGATCGTCTTCGACAAGATCGCATCCGCGACCCGCAACGCCCGCGTTCCCCGCGAAGCCCTGCTCACGAAAGACATTCTCGCCGAGGAAGGCCGCGTTTTGGCCGTGCGCGTGCGCGGCACGAAGTCCGTCTACAACACGGTCGAGGACGTGCACGGCCGGATGATCACGCTCAACGACGGGGACATCCTGGCGGGAATCCTGGGCGCGCGGCGGGCCCTGCGCGGCTACGCCGGAGTCGTCCCTGACCGGGTGGCGGCCGGCGACCTGCTCGACATCCTGAATCTGGGAGGCGTGATCGGCCGCTGCACCTCCGCCAACATCGAGCTCGGCCCTCCTTTAAAAGCCGAGGTCCTGGGCGCCGTCCTGAGCTTTCCGGTCCTGGGAGAGCGCACGGGCATTCCGGCCTCCATCAAGGAACGCGCCATCCCCTGGGCGGACCGACTCGCCCCTTCGGCGCCCGTAGTCTACGTGGCGGGAACCTGCATGAACGCGGGTAAGACCTTCGCCTGCGGGGAAGTCATCCGCCATCTCACCCGCAAAGGCTACCGCGTCTGCGCGGCCAAGCTGACCGGCGTCTCCCTTCTGCGCGATACGCTCAGCATGTGCGACCTGGGGGCCGTGCGCGGGCTCTCCTTCACGGACGCGGGAGTGGCCTCGACGAGCCAAGCCGTCTCGGTGCCCGTGGCCAAGGGCCTGCTCAACGCGCTCAACGCCGAGGAGCCCGACGTCCTGGTCGTGGAACTGGGCGACGGCATCCTGGGCGATTACGGAGTGCAGGCCATCCTCGACGACAAGGAGCTCATGCCCGCGGGGACCGCGCACCTGATGTGCGCCAACGACCCGGTCGGCGCCTGGGGAGCCGTCGAGCTCTATCGGACGCGCTACGGACGCACGCCCGACGTGATCTGCGGCCCGGCCACGGACAACGCCGTGGGACGGGACTACATCGAGAAGAACCTCGGCGTGCGCGCCATCAACGCGCGCCTCGACCATGCGCGCCTCGGCGAGGCCGTGGAAGCGCTGGTCTTCGGCGCGGCAGGCTCGCCGGACGCCCCAGAGGCCGCGTCCGTCCCTCTCGGGACGGGAGCATGAAGCGGGCGAGAGCCGGCGTCATCGGCGCGGCGGGCTACGCGGGCGGAGAACTCCTGCGGCTGCTCCACGGCCACCCGGCCGTCGAGATCGCGGCCGCGTCCTCGCGCTCTCATGCGGGAAAGAGCATCCTCGACGCTCACGCGCACCTGCGCTCGCTGGAAGGGCTGCGCTTCGACGGAGAGCTCGACCCGGCGGGACTCGATGTCCTCTTCCTCGCCGGCGCGCACGGCGAAGCCATGGGCCGCATGGCCTCGCTCCTCGAACGCGCGGGCCCTTCCTGCAAGATCATCGACCTCTCCGCGGATTTCCGCCTGCGCGATCCCGCGCTCTACCCGGTCTGGTACGGACGAGAACACGCTTCGCCGAGGCTTTTGGAGTCCTTCGTCTACGGCCTTTCGGAACTCAACGCCGACGAGATCCGCTCGGCCTCCCGCGTGGCCAACCCCGGCTGCTTCGCCACCGCGCTCTCCCTCGCCCTGGGGCCGCTGGCCGCCGCGGGGGCCCTGGGCCGCGCGCGCGTGAGCGCGATCACGGGCTCCTCCGGCTCGGGCGCCCTGCCCTGCGCCGGCACGCACCACCCTTCGCGCGAAGGGACCCTGCGCGCCTACAAACCGCTCTCCCACCAGCACGTCCCGGAGGTCGAAGCCTTCCTCTGCAAGCTGGCCGGCAAGCCTTCCCTGCGCGTCGAGCTCGTGCCGGTCTCCGGCCCCTTCGTGCGCGGCATCTACGCCGTCTGCCACGTCGACCTGCCCCAAGGCCTCGACGCCGCCGGACTGCGCGCCCTCTACGAAAGCGCCTATCGCGGCCGCTGCTTCGTGCGCCTGGCCGACGCCCCGCCGGACCTCAAGACCGTGGCGGGCGGGAACTACTGCGGCCTCTACGTGCGCGCTCAGGAAGGTTCCGCGATCGTGATCGCGGCCATAGACAACCTCATCAAGGGCGCGGCGGGACAGGCGGTGCAGAACATGAACCTCATGCTGGGATTCGACGAGGCCCTGGGCCTTGAATCCGCCGGAGCGTATCCATGAACGCGCAGGCGAAGACCGTCGACTGGAAGGACGAGGAACGGCAAAGCCTCCTGCCCGGCTATCCGCAGTTCCCCTTCGTCATCGCGCGCGGGAAAGGCCCCTGGGTCTGGGATACCGACGGCCGCCGCTATCTCGATCTCTACGGCGGCCATGCCGTGTCCCTGCTGGGCCACTGCCCCAACGCGGTGGTCGAAGCGATCCGGCGGCAAGCCGGAGAGCTCCTCTTCTATTCGACGCTCGCCTGCCACCCCTCGCGCAGCCGCGCGGCCAAGGCGCTCATCGCGCTCTGCGGAGAAGCCGGCTCCAGAGTCTTCTTCTGCAACTCCGGCGCCGAGGCCAATGAGAACGCGATGCGCACGGCGCGGCTGGCCACGGGCCGCAAGAAAATAGTTTCCACCGAAGGCTCCTTCCACGGACGGACCTCCGGCGCCTTGGCCGCGACCGGAATCGCCCGCTACCGGCAGGGCGTCGCCGGACTCGGGACCGACGTGGAGTTCTCCGCTTTCAACGACCTCGAGTCCGCGAAAGCGATGATCGGACCGGAGACCGCCGGCTTCATCGTGGAGCCGGTCCAAGGCCTCGCGGGCGCCCTGCCTCCCGCGCCCGGCTACCTGGCGGGACTCAAGCAGCTCTGCCGCGACGCCGGGGCGCTTTTGATCTTCGACGAGGTGCAGACCGGGCTCGGCAGGCTCGGCGCGCCCTCGGCCGCGCATGCCTTCGGCGTGGAGCCGGACCTGCAGACCTTCGCCAAGGGCCTGGGCTCGGGCGTTCCCTGCGCGGCCCTGCTCGCCAGGCCGCGCGCGGCCTCGGCCGTGCGGCCGGGAGACCTTGGCTCCACCTTCGGCGGAGGCCCGCTTGCCTGCGCGGCGATCGAAGCCACTCTCGCAGAGATCTCGGCCGGCAGGCTTTGGGAGAACGCGGCGTGCATCGAGCGCCTCATCCGCGCCGAGTTCCGCTTCCCGGGAGTGCTCAGCGTGCAGGGCCGCGGTCTGCTCCTGGGACTCGTCCTCGACCGCCCGGCCAAGCCCGTACAGCAAGCCCTGATCGAGCGCTCCATCTTGACGGGAACCGCGGAGGACCCGCGCGTCCTGCGCCTGCTGCCGCCGCTGACCATCGGCGAGAGCGAGGTTCATCTTCTGCGCACGGAGCTCATCGAGATATTGCTTATGCAGGCTGCGCCCTAATGCCCTGCATCGTCATCCCGGCGGAAGCCGGGACCCAGGAATCGCTGTTTTCTTTAATAAAAAATCTGGACCCCGGCTTTCGCCGGGGAGACGGCTCAAAACGGCATAAGGAGACTCATCAATGAACAATGGGAAACACGCTTCGCATGTCCGCAACTTCACGCACCTGATGGAAACGGGCGCCGAAGAGGTCCGCGCCCTGGTGGAATCGGCCCGGGCCCTCAAGAGCCGCCCTCTGGCGGACCTTCCGCTCGCGGGGAAAAGCGTGGCGTTCTGCTTCATGAACCCTTCCCTGCGCACGCAGGTCTCCTGCGAGGTCGCCGCGGCCGCGCTCGGCGCCCATCCCGTCACCCTCTTCCTCGGCTCCGGCACGTGGAAGATCGTCGTAGACGACGGCGTGGTCATGGACGGCGACGCACCCGAGCACGCGAAGGAAGCCGTGCCCGTACTCGCGCGCATGTGCGACGCCCTGGCCCTGCGCTCTTTCCCGGAAGGCAAGGACTGGCGCAAAGACCGGCTCGACCCCTACCTGTCGGCCTTCCGCCGGCTTTCCCCGGCTCCGGTCATCAGCCTGGAGTCCGCGATGGGACACCCTTGCCAGGGCCTGGCGGACCTCATGACGATCCGCGAACGCATGGACCCTCGCGGGAAGGAGTTCCTCCTCACCTGGGCCCCCCACGTCAAGGCCCTGCCGCTCGCGGTGCCGCACTCCGCCGTGGAAGCCGCCGCGCTGGCCGGGATGAACGTGACCATCGCGCGGCCCGAGGGCTACGACCTGGACCCTGAAGTGATGGAAAACGTCCGCGCCGCCTGCGGCGCGAACAACGCGCGCCTGCGGGTGACGGACGCAACCCGCAGCGCCTACGAGGGCGCCCACGTCGTCTACGCGAAATCCTGGGGCTCCCTGAAGAATTACGGACAGCCGCCCTGCGCGGAGAAGCCCTTCCGCGACCTGTGGCGGGTCTCGCAGGACAAGATGGCCCTCACCGACAACGGCGTCTTCATGCACTGCCTGCCCGTGCGGCGCAACGTGGAGGTCGACGACGCCGTGCTCGACGGCCCCTCTTCGATCGTCGTGGACCAGGCCGAGAACCGCCTGCACACCGCCAAGGCCGTGCTCCTGCGGCTCCTGGCCGGAAGACTCCTGAAACTCAACGAACTCCCGGAGGCCTCGCCATGCCTGACACCATCCACGCTTTAAGACAGGCCCTGCCCTACGTCCGCCTCTACAAGGGCAAGACGTTCGTCGTCAAGATCGGCGGGCGCATCCTCAACAAGCGGGACATGCTCGACTCGCTCGTCGAGGAGATCGCCCTTCTCCACCAAGTAGGCATCCGCATCGTGGTCGTCCACGGCGGAGGCCCGCAGGCCACGGAACTCTCCAAGCGGCTGGGCATGGAGCCCGTCATCGTCGGCGGGCGCCGCGTCACCGACGCGCAGACGCTGGAAGTCGCCAAGATGGTCTATGCCGGCGCGCTCAACGTGGACCTGCTCTCCTCCTTCCGCAGCCACCAGACCGCGGCCGTCGGGCTCTCGGGCATCGACGCGGGCCTGCTCACGGCCCGGCGGCGGAGCAAGAAGCTCATCGTGCCTTTCCCGGGCGCCGAGCCCGTGGAAGTGGACTTCGGCTTCGTGGGAGACATCATCCGCGTGGACCCCTCCATCCTCTCGAACCTTCTGGACGGGGGCTGCGTGCCCGTGATCTCGCCCTTGGCCTGCGACGAACAAGGGACCGTCTTCAATATCAACGCGGATTCCATCGCCGAGGCTCTCGCGCGCGCCTTGAAAGCCGAGAAGCTCCTCATCCTCACGGACGTCGACGGCATCCTGCGAGACCCCGCCGACCCCTCCAGCCTCGCCTCCTACATCGACATCGACGGCCTGGAGCGGCTGCGCGCGCAAGGAAGCCTTTCCGGCGGGATGCTGCCGAAGGTCGAAGGCGCCTCCGCGGCGCTCCGCGGAGGAGTGCGCCGCGCGCACATCCTCAACGGCACCCGGCCCGGCGCCCTGCTCATGGAGATCTTCACGAACTCGGGCTGCGGGACCATGATCACCGAACGCCTATCCGAGGAACCCGCCGCCGAGAACGCGTCCGCCGAAGCCGCCCCGGCGAGCGCCGGATGAACGCCGTCGAGCTCCTGCGCAGCCTCGTGGCCCTCCCCTCGGAGAGCGGCCGCGAGGACGCGGTCGTCGACTGCCTGGAAAAGGTCTTCTGCGGCTTAGGCTGGACTCCCCGGCGCAACGGACGGAATCTTCACGCGTTCCTCGGCGAGAGCGGCCCCCTGCTCCTGCTCGATTCCCACACGGACACGGTCCCGGCCGGAGAAGGCTGGAGCCGGCCGCCTTTGAGCGCGGCCGTCGAGAACGGCCGCGTCTACGGCCGCGGCGCCAACGACGCCAAAGGCTGCCTCTCGGCCATGATCCTCGGCGCGGCGCGGGCCTACGCCCAGCAGCCCCCGGCCTGCCGCGTCTGCATGGCCGCGACCTGCGAAGAGGAGATCACGGGACAGGGACTCGGCGCGCTCCTGCCTCTTTTGCCGAAGCCGGACGCCGCGGTCGTGGGAGAACCCACGAACCTCGCCCCGGCCGTGGCTCAAAAAGGCCTTCTCGTCCTCACGGTGAGGGTCCGAGGCCGCTCGGCTCACGCGGCCTGGGGCGGCGGAGTCAACGCCGTGCACGCGGCGGCGCGCGACATCCTGGCCCTGGCGGAGCTCCGCTTCGAACGCGAACACCCCCTGCTGGGCCGGCCGACCCTTCAGGTCACGCAGGCCCACGGCGGGGAGCGCCACAACGTGATCCCGGACCGCTGCGACCTGACCCTCGACATCCGCACCACGCCGGACTACTCCCCCGACGAGATCGTCGAATGCGTGCGCCGCGCCGTCAAAGGGGAAGTGGACGTGCGCTCCAAGCGGCTTGAATCCGTCGCCACGGAGCCGAGCCAGCCCGTGGTCCGGGCCGCCTTGGCCGCGCGCCCCGGGACCGCGGCCTTCGGTTCTCCGACGGTATCGGACTGGGTCTTTCTCAAGGACGTGCCGACCGTCAAAGTCGGCCCCGGCGATTCCCGGCGCTCCCATACTCCCGATGAATACCTCGAGATCGCCGAACTCGAGGAAGGAGTCCTCTTCTACGAGCGCCTCATCCGCAACTATGCCTCGCTGATGAGCGCCAAGGACCCTGCCGCCCCGATGAAGCGCTCCGCCGCGGCCGCAGAATGAAAGGAGATCTTCGGATGCGCCAAAAAAAGCTCTGGGAAACGGACGTCCGCCTCGACGCGGCGGTCGAACGCTACACGGTCGGCGACGACCCCCGGCTCGACCGCCGCCTTCTGCCCTACGAGGTCTACGGAAGCTTGGCGCACGCCGCGGGGCTTGTGCGCATCGGCGTGCTCTCCCGGCGCGATTTCACGGCCCTGCGAAAAGCCCTCGCGGGACTGCTCCAACGGCAAGAAGCCTTCTCCATCTCCCGCGAGCAGGAGGATATCCACACCGCCGTGGAACAGCATCTTACGCGGGTCGCGGGCGAGGCGGGCGGGCGCATCCATACCGGCCGCAGCCGCAACGACCAAGTCCAGGTGGATCTGCGGCTCTTCCTCAAGGACCAGCTTCTGCGCCTGCACGCAAGCGCTTGCGCGGCCTCCGAGGAATGGAGCCTCTTCGGCCGCCGCAACGCCCGCGTCCTGATCCCCGGCTACACGCACATGCAGCGCGCCATGCCGACCACGCTCGGCCACTGGGCCGCCTCCCATGCCGAAGCCTTCATCGAGAACGCCGGCCTCCTGCGCGGCGCCTATGCCGAGATGAACGCCTGCCCGCTGGGCAGCGGAGCGGGCTACGGCATCCCTCTCCCCCTGCCGCGCGCCTATGTCGCAGGCCTGCTCGGATTCTCGCGCGTGCAGCGCAACACCTTGCGCGTGCAGACGAGCCGCCCGCGCCTGGAAGCCGTGGCGCTCTCGTCTTTGGCGATCCTGGCGCGCGACGCGGGCGTGCTGGCCGACGACCTGCGGCTGTTTACGACCGCGGAGTTCGGATTCCTGCGCCTGGACGATGCCTTCACCACCGGAAGCAGCATCATGCCGCAGAAGCGCAATCCGGACGTCGTGGAATTGACGCGCGCGCGCGCGGCCCTCTTCGGCGGCTGGCTCCAGCAGATTCTCTCCATCGGAACCCTTCCCTCGGGCTATCACCGGGACTATCAGCTTTCCAAGGGGCCGCTCATGGCCGCCCTCGACACCGCGCAGGAGATGCTCGACATGCTGGCCCGGCTGCCCAAAACCTTGCGCGTCGACGAAGCGCGCTGCCGCGGCGCGGTCACCGAGGATATGCTCGCCACGCAAAAAGCCCTCGCGCTCGTGCGCAAGGACATGCCTTTCCGGGAAGCCTATCGCCAAGTCGCCGCGCAGGCCCGCGCAGGCGGGCCCCGCAGTCCCGCGGGCCCCGTGGAGCTCCCCGATTATCCCGGCGCTCCCGGAAATCCAGCCTTCGAGCAGATTTCCGCGGACATCCGCAAAGAATCCCAATGGACTACGCGCGAGACCGCGCGCCTTCACGGCGCCTGGAAGAAACTCCTCCGAAGCAGCGCACCCGCAGGAACCCCAAGAAGGTCCCCCCGAAGAACTTAGCCGCGAAATAGGGGCCGGTTGAAGACTTGATGGAAGGCCCAGCCTCGTCTGGGTCCTCCACCGGGGTTCCAGGTACCCGGAAGGCCCAGCCGCATGGACAGAAACGGGATTAAACTATCCATGTGAACAAAGCCTTTGCCGCGTCCTTGGCAACGATCATCTTTTTGCTCGCCCCGGGACCGCAGACCGCCGCGCTCTTCGCCCAAACGGTCGGCGCGGCATCGGCCTTGCCTGCTGTCATCAACCCGGCATCGGCCCTGCCCGCGCTCGTCGGTCCGGCGGCTTCGCTTGCGACATCCTTATCCCTATCCCCCGCGAAGGCTCTCCCGTCTCTCCAGGAGAAGCCGCTGGAACTCCCATCGGCCATCCTCCCGGCGGCTTCACTCCCGACCCAGGCTCTTTCCGAGATCTCCGCCCGACATCAGACGCCTTCCCCCTCGGCCCAGGTTCTTCCCGAAGTCGAGAGCGTTCCCGTCCCGGCTCAGACGCATTCCTCAGCCCGCACGCAACTGCCCTCTAGTACAGAGCATCACAAGCCGCTTTATTTTCGTCATCCCGGCGAAAGCCGGGACCTCTCCGCTTTCGCGAATGGACCCGCGGCAAAGACCCTCCCCCTCGGCGGAAAACGCATCAAGCTCTCCGGCTCCGCGGAGACCGCGGACATCCTCACGCAGTCGGCATGGCTCTTCGATGGGAAGCTGGACGGCCCCCTCGATGACCCGGCTCTGATCCCCGAACCCGCTCAAGCGCAGGCCCTGCTCGGCAGTCCCTATCTTGGGGATAGGACAAGTCTCTCAAGCCTCCCTCCCCTTGCCCACGAACTCACGGACTTCGCTCTATCGAACGCACCGGCCGTCGCTCGATTGGCCCTCAGCGCCGCAGAAGTCCGCGAGCAGAACCTGACGCAAACGCCCGAAGCAGCCGTGGATGCCCTCTTGAACGCCTTTGCTCTCCAGCACCCCCTGACGCCGCAGGAGCACGCGCTCCTGCGCCAAGCCCTGCTTGCCCGCAGCGCCTACACCCCCTCTCTTTTGGATCGGCTTGCTCTGCGCGACCTCGCCGTTGAGACCACGCGAGCGCTCATGACCACGCTGGCGCAGGTGCGCAGGCTCTTGCACGCGTTCTTCCCCGCGTTCGACGCCGCGACGCCGGTAGTCCTCGCGTTCCGGCTCGACTCAAGCAAAACCAACGGCTTCTTCATAAGCAGCGCAAGCAGACGCTACATCGGCGATGCGGCCCCGGGATTCCCTCTGCCGGAGCGCTCCTCCGCGCAGGGGCCCACGCCCTTCGATGCCGCGCATGCGATCTCCGCCAACATCGCGCGCCTGGTGCTCCTATTCCATGAGTACGCTCACAATATCCTGTCCTTGCGCGTCCATGCGCCGCCGTTGCCGGGAGAACCTCACAATGCCTTCGAAGCGATCAATGAAGGCTTCGCGGTCATGCTGGAACTGCTCATGATCGACAAGGCCGTCGCCGCCCGGGAGGAACTCGGCCTCACTCAGCAGGATGCCTCCGATCTTTTGGAATGGAAGCGCGGCCGCCTCTCCTCTCTGCGCAGGCTTCGCAACCATTACACGAAAGGCACCCTCGGCTTCTGGCACGGAATCTACAAGCAGGGCGGCGAAGCCGCCATGCTCAAGACCCTCGATGGATTGTCGGACAAACAATTGCGCATCCCCATCGAGGATTCGGCCTTCGTGCTCGCCGCCGGCGAGCCTGAACTGTCCCAGGCCTTCACCCGCCAAGGCGGACAAGCTTGGTCCGGCCTGCTCGCGCTTTCCGCGCACATCCAGGACGGAAGACTGCTCGAAGGACCGCAGTTGGAAGCAGCCCGCTGGGTCTTGGCCCGGATACGCCCCGCCGCCATGAAGCGCTTCTTCGGACTCGCCATCGGCCGGCGCAATGCCTCGGTCTCGGACCTCAAGAAAAGCGCGGACTCCTTGGACGGTGCTCTGCGTCTGGCCGCCTTGGATCCCGCCGCGGCGCGGCTCTTCATCGACTTCGTGCTCGATCACGTGTCGCTGTTCTCTTATGGAAAACTCAATCTCCTCGGCCAAGTCTGGCTGGAACGCCTGTTCAAGGGAATGGACTCCCTGCCCCTGAGCAGCGATGACCGCGCGGCCTGGCGCAGCGTCCTGGAAGCCTGGGCGAAACAGGGAGAATCCTACAGCAACCCGGCCGCTCTCGAACTCATCCGCGGCGAACTCTCACGACAAGAAAGCAAGTGATCCTCTGCGCGAATCAGGGCGCCGGATAGCGCGCCGCATACGCGTCGATCAAGGTGCGTATCATCTTCTGATACGGAGTGTGATACTTATGCGCGACCCGCTTGAAGAACTCCACGCTGGATTTGCTCAGAGTCCTCCCAACTCTTTCTTGAATAAGTGCGTCTAACGACTCAAGCTCAGGCGCGCGGCCGCTGTGTGGCCGCGTCGCCTGGAGCGCCTGGTTGGACTGGTGAACGTTTTCTCTTTAGAATCCCATAATAGATTTGAATAATCGCGAATGGAATTATGATCCAAAACAAAAGGTCGAGCACTAACAAATGCCAATGAAAAAATCGATGCTCCTCCAAGTCCCCCAGCCAAGGAAAAACACCGCGCTCAAAAAAAACAAAAGGAAGACCAAATCTGGTCTGGATTTTGGTTGAGAGCGGATGTTTACCGTAAGTAAGCCATAACGACGCACTGAACAGAACAAGACCTGTAACCGTCGATATGAGCAGTGTTTTTTTCTTAGTCATTGTGTAGGCCCAACATATGAGTCTACTGACCTGTGTTTTGATAGGGCAAGAAGACTCGGATAACGAAATTCTGCTTTAGAAACCTACATTAAGCAATATGGGTTTGTTTGTCAACTTTGCGCGAAGCCGCGCGGTCGGACGGCCTTTTGTATGACAGCAATGCAGAAAGAATCCCTGGATTCCGGCTTTCGCCGGAATGACGAGAGTGGTTCGCCGGAATGACGCAACACTTCATTTTGGTCGCGACTAAAATGAAATTGGCTTCATTTTGGTCGTTCTCAAAATGAAGGCCCCATCCGCCTTTAAGACGGCTCGGCGGCGGATTTCGGACGCGCGAACGGGATAGGAGCGCGCCGCCGAATTGATTACTCGAACACGTCCATCGGAACGGCCGAATAGACGTAGAGCATCGTCCTATTCATGGCGAAGACCGGCCGATAGGAAGAGACGCGGCTGGAAGGCAGGACCTCGGCGGACAGGTTGTCGAGCACCCAGCAGTCTCCCAGGCCGTAGACCGCCAGGATCATATGCGGCCCGAGCGGCGATTCCACGTACACGATGCGAAGCTGTTCCTCGGGCCAGCCCAAATACCACAGCGCCAGATACTTGGCGATGGCGTAATCCTCGCAATCGCCGCTGCCGGTCCGGATCAATTCATACGGCGCGGCCCAATAGTCGTCCTTGTCCGCCCTGTAGGGGATCCTGTTGAACCGGCTGTTGACCTCCCGAAGCTGTTCCTGGCGATCGAGCTTGCGCAGTTCCTGCAAGGCGGTTTTCCATCCCGAAGGCCATGCCCGGCCCTTAGCCTGCGCGCGCCGATGCCGGGCCAGCACCTGGGACAATTTTTCGAGCTTTCTGGGCCGCGCGACGACCTCGGGATAGCCGAAAAGGCTGCGATCTCCGGAATGTTCCCTGCCTGTGTAGGCCGGGAAATCCGTGAAGCCCGTCTCGCGAACCGATCTCAGGAGGAAGGAAGGCGTGGAAAGACCCGCCCAAGGATCGACGCTCGCCGAAGAGGGAGAGACGCACGCCGCGGCGAGGACGACGGCCGCGCCGCAGAGGACTCCCCAGCGCCGAGGATGCACCTTACTCGCGGCCGGCCTCGTGGACCTGGATGTAGCGGCGAGACACGATGAGGCCCAGCGGTGATATGAGCGCCATCAGGCCGACGATCAGCCAGATCATCTGAGAGTTGCGCGGGCCCTCGGCGGGACAATAGCGCGCGAGCAGGAAGCCGGAGATGGCGCCCACGAAGAACTTGGCGACGAAGTAAGGCAGCATCGAAAGCGCCATGTAGGAGCCTTCCTGCCCCTTGGGCGCGATGGCCGCGGGATACTCGTAGAGCCTCGGGGAATAGAAGGACTCTCCGATCGAGTAGATCACCACGCACAATACGATGGCGACATAGAGCGGATGCACCGGCCCGCTGATACCCAGCCACCGATGTCCGATCAAGCCCCCCAGCCGGCCGTCGGCCAGGGGTTGGAACCACGCTGGAGGCACGGCCATGAAGAACACCGCGCCGGCGGAGACGGCCGTGCCGATGACCACGGTCTTATAGGCCGAGAACCTCTGCGTCAAGGCTCCCACGACCGGCGCCAGGATCACCACGATGACGGCGTTGAGCATGGCGAATATCTGCCCGATGGGCGCGCCCTGGCCCAGCTCGCGTATGGCGAACTTCGGGAAGGTGTAGTACATGTGGTAGAGGATCAGCTTTGTGAAGACCACCCAGCCGAAAAAGGCCAGGAAGCGGTAGAACATGGGCTGAGCCCATAGACTGGCGAAGATGCGCCGCCAATCATTGAGCGCGTCGCGGCTGGAAAGAAAGAAGGCCCGCAGGAAGTTTTCGCCGGGGTACTTCGTCTCCTCCGGCCTTATCTGAACCCCTTGGTCGGTGGCTTCGACCCCGCCGCGCAGTCCGAAATAGGTGATCAGCAGGTTCGGGATGGTGAAGAGCAGGCCGAGCAGGATGATGGTCTGATAGGTGCTTATCTGGAAGCCGGCGTAGGGGATGGTGTAATGCCCGTATTCGCCCAAGACCGCGCGCACCTTATCAAAGGCCCAGCCGGCCGCCGCGAAGCCCACGTTCATCATCGAATAGTAGATGGAGAAGGCGATGGAACGCTGTTTCGTGGTGGAGAAGCGCTTGACCGCGGCCACCATCACCGGGGTCTGCAGGGCCTCGCCCAGAGCCAGAGGGAGCAGGCCCAAGGGCAGGGCTATCCACGGGACGGAGAAGAAGGACATCGTGAAGCGGGCGAACACGCAGAGGCCAAAGCCGGCGAGCAGGGACTTCCGGATGCCTACCGCATCCACCAGCGAGCCCACCATCACGGTGAAGATGGTCAGGACCGAGGACCAGCCGGCGATCACGATGCCGGCGCTCTGGTCGCTTAGGCCCACGTCCGAGGAGAGCCACAGTCCGAGCGTGGAGGTGCCGACGAGTCCGTAGGCCAGTATGGTGAGGACCTTGGTGCCGAAGATGATCCAGAGCTCGCGCACCGCGCCCTTGAGCACCATGAATTTCCCGATGAACGACTCCTCTTGCTGCTCGGCCATACGTCCTCCTTTTCGTTCCGCCTAACCGCCCGCGTCAATGCAGAAAAGCCACTCCAGGTCCCAGCTCGCGGATCGCCTTCTCCAAGGCCGCGGCGAACTCTCCGGCCGTGGCCGGACGCTCTCGCGGATCCTTGGCAAGAGCCTTGAGCACGATATCCTCGACCTTCGCCGGGCAGTCCGGCCTGCGCGAAAGAAGAGGCGCCGGAGCCTCCTTCATGATGCGCGGCAAAACCTCGCGCACCCCTCCCCCGAAGAACGGAGGCTCTCCGGAGAGCATATGGTACAAGGTCGCGGCCAAGGCATAAAGGTCCGAACGATGGTCCGCGCCCTGAGCATCGAGCACCTGCTCGGGCGGCATGTAGTGGGGCGTGCCCATGCCTTGTCCCGCGCGCGTCACGGGCGAGGCGGCTGCACAGGCCTGCTTGGCCAGGCCGAAATCCGCGAGCTTGACCGCGCCGTCGGCGGCCAGGAGGATGTTGGCGGGCTTGACGTCCCTGTGCACGATCTCCAGCACGCGCGCGCACTCCAAGGCATCGGCCACGCGGCAGGCCGCATGAAGGGACTGCGGCACGCTCAAGCGCGTCTCGCGGCGCAAGAGCGCGGACAGGGTCTCCCCCTCCACGAACTCCATGGCCGCGTACAGGACGCCCTCGTGCGAGCCGGACTCCAGCAGGGACACGATGTTGGGATGCCTCAAGCCGCGCAGAAGCTCGCTCTCCCGGCGGAAGCGCGCCACGGCCTGCGCGTCCGAACAAAGCTCCCGGTGGAGGATCTTCACGGCCGCGCGCTCGCCGGTGCGGGAGTCGCGGGCGCGGTAGACCTTTCCGCTGCGGCCTTCGGCCAGGAGTTCGATGAGTTCGTAGGGCCCGGCCCTGCCTACGCGCACCGCTTTATCCAAAGCCGCCTCATCGCAGACTTCCACGTGCAGGCGCAGGCCGCCGAGCTCCAGGATATCGCCGGTCTTGAGCGAGGCCTCCAGCACGCGCGCGCCGTTGACCAAGGTCCCGTTGGCCGAACCAAGATCCTTGACCCGCAGTTCCCTGCTGAGGCAGTCCAAGCGGCAGTGCACGCGCGAAAGGAGCGGATCGTCGAAACGGAGGTCGCAGTCCGAGGAACGGCCCAGCGTCGTGCGGCCGGGACGGATCAGGATCGGCGCTCTGCCGTCCCTTGAGATGAAGGTCAACAGCGCCGGCAAAGCCGCCTCACATGCAGTGCAAGGACGCGGCCACCACTCGCCGCAAGGACTCCTTGCGCCCGTCCTCGCCCATCTGGACGAGGTCCTGCGACAATTGCCGGTCCTTCTCCGCCTCCAGGCGCTTGCGGCAGAAATCCAGGACCGCGGGAGTGAAGACGCCCTCGGCCTCGTAGGCCGAGCGCTCGGATTCGAGCAGGGCCGCGGACTCCGCGCAGGAGCACGGCAGGGTCTTGAGCCTGGAGAGCGCGACCGGATCATCGAAGACGTTGGTGCTGACCTCGGCCTCGCGCGCGAGCGCCAAGGACTCCTCCCGCCGGCTCCAGCCTTCGCGCGCGGCGCAGGCGATGCCCGCGAGAAGAAGATAGAGGTCCGCGGACCCGTCCGGGGAGCGCAGTTCCACGGTCTGGCCGAACATGTCCCCTTTATAGTCGGGCTTCTGGCGCGGATTGACCCGGCTGGCGAGATTGTCCACCCCGCGCCAGCCCAGGGGCACGCGCACCAGGACCGAGCGGTTCGAGCCGCTCCAGCACACGCGCACCGGCGCCTCTTGATGAGGGACCAGGCGCAGATACGAGGCCGCGCAGGTGTTCCCGAAGGCCGTGAGGCTGCCCGCCCGGCGCAGGAGCCCGCCGATGATGCCGCGTGCGTCGTCGCTCAAGACGCCCTTGGCGTCGAGCATCACATTGCGCCCCTGCTTCTGCGCCAGCATATGGATGTGCAGGCCGCTGCCCGCGTCGCCCAAGCTCAGCTTCGGCGCGAAGGAGACCAGGAGCCCGCGCTTGGCCGCGAGATTGCGGATGATCCACTTGGCCGCGAGCAGGCGCCCGGCCGTCTCCTGCAAAGGCGCGGGCAGGAACTCCAGCTCGTACTGGACCATGCGCATGCCGCGGAACTCGGGCAGAGCGTCCTCGGCCGAGGCCACGCAGCCCACCTCGCTGTGGCAGTATTTGACCCCGCCGCAGATCTCGGAAGAGAGCCGCAGGACCTGCTCCAGGAACTCATCGAAGCGGGAGTAGGGCGCGGCCTCGTGGTAGGCGCCCTGCGGCCTGCCGGGATAGAGCTCCCGATCATCCGGATAGATGACATAGAACTCCAGCTCGCCCAAAGCATGCAGGGAGCAGCCCGACGCCTTGGTGAAGGATTCGTCGGCGCGAGCCAGGATATTGTCGGGCGTGAAGGCCGCCGGCTGCCCCTTGCCGTCGAGGTAGCGGCAGATGAGCTCCAAGGAATCCGGAGCAAAGGGACTCAGGAACGCGGTGCGGTAGACCGGGAGCACGTAGAGGTCGCTCTTGCCCGCATCCACCATGCCCTTGAACAGGCTCGAACCGTCCACGCGCTCGCCCTCGGCGAGCACGGCCTCGGCATCGGAGAGGTCGTTGACCGGAAGCTTGAGCTCCTTGAGCTTGCCGTCCGCGGCCGGATAGCGGAAATGGATGCTCTTAATGCCGCGGCGGCGGATGAGTCCGATCAGGTCCTTCCTATCGAAATCCTCGGCCGGCTTCCCGATCTCCCGAACCAAGGGGTTCGCATGCGCCTCAGGGATGTTTCCTTTCATATCGATCTCTGGTGCCAGGCACTCAACCAATGGAACTAACTCGGACATTCAGGCGACAGGATTAATCCCGGCGCTGAATGAACTATTTACCATAACGCGCGGATAAAACACAAAGGGCGCTGAGTTGGGCGGGACTCAGGCGGGAGCGCACGCCGATGAGCCGCGCGGCCAGGCAGACCCAGGCGGAGTGCTCCAAGAGTTCCATGCGCTGGGCGGCTTCCTCCAAGTCCTTGCCCAGGCAGAGCGCGCCGTGATGCGCCAGAAGCGCGGCCTCGCGAGTGCGCAAGGCCTTCTCAAGATCCGCGGGCATCTCGGAGCCGCTCAAAGCGGAACCCGGGAGAAAGAAGCGTACCAAGGGCACGTCCTTGAGAGCGATCACGATCTCTCCAGCCAGGTCCTTGGGCAGAGGGACTCCCGCGCACGCGAAGGCCGTGGCCGCGGGAGGATGCGCATGCACGACCGCGCGCACGTCCGGCCGCAGGCGATAGGCCGCCAGATGCAGTCCCAGCTCCGAAGTCGGCTTAAAATCGCCCTTGAGCACGCGGCCGGCCATGTCCACGAGCACCAAGTCCTGCGGGCGCAGCGCGGCTTTGGCTGCGGCCGTGGGAGTGATCAGGACCCTGCGGCCGTCCAGACGCACGCTGATGTTTCCGGCCGTGGCAGGCATATGCCCCTGCGCCGCCAAGCGGCGTCCGCAGTCCGCGAGAGCCTTGCGCGCCTGGATCTCCCGCAGCATCTCAGAATCCGAAGAACGGCCTCTTGGAAACCACCCGGTCCGGCCTGCGCGAGCTCTTGCCGAGCACTTCCGCGAAGGTCTTGGGCCTGGGCGCGTCGAGCTTGGGCGGCGCGGTGTACGGAAAGCCCGGGAGCATGGCGCGCGGGAAGGTCACCCCGGTGAAGGCCTCGATATGCGCCAAGAACGAGCGCTCGGAATAATCCATGAGCGTGACCGCGTCTCCGGAAGTGTCCGCGCGGCCCGTGCGGCCCACGCGGTGCACGTAGTCCTCGGGATGGGTCGGCACGTCGTAGTTGACCACATGGCTGATCTCGCGCACGTCGATGCCGCGCGCCGCGATGTCGGTGGCCACGAGTATCTGGAGCTTCCCGTCGCGGAAGGCCTCCATGGTCTGCGTGCGCTGGCCCTGCGTGCGGTCCGCGTGCAGGACGCCGACCTTGAAGTCCGCTTCCTTCATGCGCTTGGCCAAGCGGTCCGCGCCGTGCTTGGTGCGGGAGAATATGAGCACGGAGCGCGTGGCCGTGGCGCGCAGGAGCGCGATGAGCAGAGCGCTCTTCTGCGCCTGCGGCACGGGATAGACCACCTGGTTGATGCTCGCGGCCATGGTGGCCGGACGCGAGATCTCGATGCGCACGGGATCACGAAGGGTGAAGGAAGCGATCTTCTCGATCTCGGGCATGAGCGTGGCCGAGAAGAGCATGGTCTGCCTCGGCTTGGGCAGGCGCTGGAGGATGGTGCGGATATCCGGCAGGAAGCCCATGTCCAGCATGCGGTCGGCCTCGTCTAGGACCAGCATCTCGATCTTATCGGGCCGGATGGTGCCGCGGCGAAGATGGTCCAGGAAGCGGCCGGGAGTGGCCACGCAGATCTGCGCTCCGCCGGAGATGGCCTTGTTCTGGTCGCCGAAGCCCACGCCGCCGATGACCATGGCGACCTGTACCGGCGTAAAGCGTCCGCAGTCGCGGAAAACGGTCTCCACCTGGGCGGCCAGCTCGCGCGTGGGCACCAGCACCAGGCCCCGCAAGCCCGGCTTGGGATGCGTCAAGAGCTTCTGGAGCATGGGCAAGGCGAACGCCGCGGTCTTGCCGCTGCCGGTCTGGGCCGCGCCCATCACGTCGCGGCCGGCAAGCCCGGGAGGCAGGGCCTGGGCCTGGATAGGCATCGGGTCCGAGAAGCCCATGGCGCGAATGCCCTTGAGCAGGTCCGGATGAAGTCCGAGTTTAGTGAAAGCCATGGGATGGACGCTCCGTAGATAGTTGTGCGGAATCGCGACGAAGCTATTCTAGCTTATCCTGAACTCTTCGGTTGGCCCGCTTACTGCGCCGAGTCGGGATCGAGCCCAGGCATCGGCATCGAGGGAGTTCGGTCGGTGACCGGAGGCCCCCAGGACTTGCGCAGAGCGCGCAGCGCGGGCAGAGCCGCCAAGGCGTAGAGAATGCCCAGGGCCAGTTGAACCAGCAGGATCGCCGCGGGACCGTAGAGCCCGTTGGCCAGCACCTGCGACTGGGTGAACAGATTGTGGAGCACGTGCATGGACAAGGATGCTGAGAATCCCTCGTGGTGATAGGCGAAAGCGTAGAGCGCGGCTCCGACCAGATAGAGAGCGATCCAGGCGGGGCTCACCACGCCCTCGACGACATGCGGCAGGACGAAGACGACCGAAGAGACGGCCCCGGCGATCCACGGCGCGGCCTTGTCCAAGCCCCAGCCCTTGAACCGCTTCAGCACGAACTCCTGAAGGCATGCGCGGTGGAGGATCTCCTCGATGAGCGGCGCCAGGAGCGTGCCTTTGAGGAAATACCGGATGTACTCCCCCGCGGGGAGAGCCATGACCGGCGCCGCTGAAGGCAGGCGCACGCGCGCGACGGACATGGGACAGCCCAGCCATGCCGCGATCAGCGGGATGCCGTACTCGAGCAGGATCTGCGCCCCGGCCAGCACGAGCCCAAGGCTCAAAGCGCGGACCATGCTCTTGGCCCGGGAAGAAGCCGCAGTCCCGTCATTGCGGCGCAAGCCGGGATCCAGAAGCGTGTTCGGCTGGGCCCCGGCTTCCGCCGGGGTGACGCCCTCATCGTCATCACGGCGCAGGTCGGAAGAAACTCCGCCATTCCGGCGGAGGCCGGAATCCAGAAGGACGTTTTCCTGGGGCCCGGCTTCCGCCGGAGTGACGGATAATTCGACATCCGTCGGGGCGACGACCGCGGGCGCGACAGTCCCCTCCTGCTCTCTCGGTGCAAAAGCCTCGAAAGTCTTTGAAAGCGCCGCGTCCATATTGCCCGGCTGAGAAGAAAGCTCCTGCTGGGCCTGCGAAAGCCCTTCCAGGACGACCGCCGCATTCCGTTTCTCGACCTGCGGGACCCGCGTATCAGCGGGGAGCGCGAACTTCTTTGCGCCGGCTCCATGCGTCTGGACGAACGCTTTCACCACGCCTGCCTTCGAAGTCCGAACGCTCTCAGGGTTCACGACAGAATAAGGCAGCACGGCCTTCCCCGCGGGATGAAGGACCGGGGAAGAGAGCGGGAAAGACAACATGGGCAAGAGCGCGGACTTCAATCCGGCCGAGTCCGCGCCTGCGACGAGGATCGGAAGAGCGGCCGAAAGCGCCTGCGCGGGCTGGACGCTCTTCAACTGGCTGAAGGCCTCTCCGGCCGGCAGGAGCATCAAGGCCGCGGAGAGGAACGCCGCGAGCGCCGCGCGCGAAGAACGGAGCAGCCGGTTCACGCTCATTGGCCCGCCAGCTCGACGCTGTTGCGCTGCGCCTTGAGCCGTATCTCGGAGTACGCCTCTCCGGTCAAAATCTCCATGCCTTGCGCGACGTGCTCCACGGCCCATATGTGGAACTTGCCCTCGCGCACGGCGTCCACGACCTCCTTATCGAGCATCAGGCCGCGCACGTTCGCGGCCGGGATGATCACGCCCTGCGCGCCGTCGAGTCCCCGCGCCTTGGCGAGCGCGAAGAACCCGGAGATCTTCTCCGCGACCCCGCCCACGGCCTGGATGTTGCCGAACTGGTCCGCGGAACCGGTCACCGCGATGCCCTGCTTGATCGGCACGCCGGAGAGCGCGGAGAGAGCCGCGTAGATGACCGTGGAGGTCGCGGAATCCCCGTCGATGGGGCCGTAGCTCTGCTCGAAGGAGACCGAGATGTCCGGAAGAGGCCCGCTGCCCAGGAGCTTGCGCAGCGCGGAACGGGCGATGCCCAGGGCCTTGTCGAAGAGCTGCCCGGTCATATGCGCATCGCGGTCCGCGGCCACGACCTCTCCGGTGCCCGGCAAAGCCACCACGGTCACGCGCATGGGAGTCCCGACGGACTCCTCCGCGTTCTCGATGACCGCCAAGCCGTTGACCTGGCCGGACACGGCGCCGGCCGTGGCCAAGAACTCAAAGCCCTTCACGAAGTTCTCCACGACGTAGTTCTGCAGCCCGCCCGCGCGCTCACGGCGGGCGCGCAGAGCCTCGGCCACGTCGGCCTGCTCCACGGAGGAGCGGCCCGCGGCGCGAGCCGAGAGCGAAGCCTCTTTCACAAGAGCTCGCAGCTCGCCCAGTTCCGAGGAGAACTCCTTATCGGCGCCCGAGCGCCACGCGGCGTAGCGCAGGACCTCCGTGAGGGCTCCCTGGGAAAGATCGAGGAGCTCGCCTTTCCCGGCCGCGATCATGCTCTTGAGGGCCTTCACGTAGCCCTGGATGTTCTCGTCCGAGACCTTCACCGAGGACTCGAAGCGGGCCCCGGCGCGGAAGAACGCTCCCAGATTCTCATCGACCTCGGCCACGAGGTGCGCGAGCATGGGCGAACCGATGAGCACCACCTTGACGTCCGCGGGCACCGCATGCGCCTTCCTCGGCATCCGCTGCGTCCCATCGAGGAAATCCCCGTGCTGCACGATGTTCGTGCTGCCGCTGCGCAGGGCGGAGATCAGATCGGGCCAAACGTCGGCCATGAACAAGTCTTCCAGACGCACGACCAGATACCCTCCGCTCGCTCGCAGGAAGGAGCCGCCGACGAATCTCAGCAGGTCCGTTCCGCCGAAACGGATGGAGCCTTCCGGCCCGATAGAAGGCTTGGGCTCCGCGAAGCCGAAGAGCGAAGGGAACGACGGCGCAGCCTCGAAGACCACGGGCGCGCCGGAACCCGGGGCATGCGTGGTGAGCACGGAGAATGCGTATTCGTAGATCGGCCGGACCTCCGGGACCTCTTCTAAAGGCAGGAACCTGCGATACTGGGACGCCACGTGCCGGAAGAAGCTCCGGATCTCCCCTATCGCATACTGGGAAGCGAAGGCCGTTTGCTCGGCCTGCTGCCGCAGGGAAACGAGCATGGGTTCGCTCAAGGTCTCCACGAGCCGGGCAGCTGTTTCGTCCTCCAGACCGATGAGCGCGGCATCCAGCTCCTTTTTGAACTTCTGGTCCTGGACATCCAGCTCCCTATAAGACTCCGAGACCCACGCGCTGCGCTCATTGAGCTCCTTATCGATCTTGGCCCAGAGCTCCGGCTTCTCTCCCATAAGCTGGTCGACCTGCGCCTGCGACAGAGGAAAGCCGTTCTCCGTTGGGAACAGATTGACCCCAAATTGATCCCTCTGCGCCCCGATGCCGTAGACATTCTTCGGCCCGAAATGGATCTTCGCGAGTTCCTCGTCGAACTTGGCATGGCGAGCGGCGTTCTCCGTTTCGAACCGTTTGTTCAGAGCTTGCTTGTCCTCTTCCGTCTTCCCCTCGTTGAGGGCCGCGGGAAGCTGCTTGACGAACTGCTCGAAGAAGGCGGTGAAAGCGTCGTTGAGCCCGGGCGCGGAGCCCGGAGGCAGGCGCAGGAAGAGCGGCTGGCCCCGAAGATCGTCGGTATAGCTCAAGACCGCCAGGTCCGGCGGGGTCGGCCGCTTGGCCGCGAACTCCGCGAGGATGCGGCGCACGGCCGTCGAACGGCCGGAGCCTTCCGGCCCGGTGACGAGGATGTTGTACTCATTGCCCGGCATGCTCGCGCCGAAACGGACGGCGTCCAAGGCCTTTTTCTGCCCGGGAGCAGGGACATCAAGCGCGGGCAGGACCGCCGTATTCTCCGGCAGGGACTTCAGATCCGGATCCCAGCGCAGCTCAGCGGGATCGACGCGGAACATGGCCTCGGGCAAGGGTTCGGCTTTGACGCGATCCTCTTCGACCTTGTCCTTCACCATGCCGCCGATCAACGGCAGCTGCTCGAGCACGGCCAAGAATCCTTGCGCCTCAGGCGCCTCGGATTCGGGCATGCGGCCGCCCACGTCCCTTGCCCCGCTCTCATCGAAGAGCACGGAAACGGCCGCCTCTCCTCCCCGTTTGGACAAGACGTCCGCGAACGCGAGCAGCTTCGAACGGGAACTGCCCTCGGGCAGGGCGGAAACCGCATCCCGGAAGGCCCGGATGTCCCCGCTCGTGCGCAGCTTGGATGGGAAATGGAGCCCTTTGCGATTGAGCTCGGAAAGGATCGAAGAGACGACGGACTGCTGCCCGATCGCCGTCGGCCGGCCGAGGTTGGGCCCGGCCGCGACGGAAGTCTCGGCCAGATTCTGCGTCCCGACCGGGAGCTGCAACATGCTGGAAAACGCGGATTCCGCGGGCAGACCCAAGGGGTCCGCCTGGATGTGCACGCCGTCGACGACCGGGAGCACCCCTTGGATCGGAGCAGGAGAAATCGAGACCAACGCCGTGTTCTGCGCGGAAAGAGAAGACGCGGAAAGCCACAGGAACGCGGAGAATAAGAACACCTGAACGCCTCGTAAACATGCTTTCACATCAGCCATGGCCTTTCTCCTGGAACTCATTGCGAAATCGCGCATCTTATTCTTATTTACACTAGCATGGTCCCGGCGCGCTCGACCTGGGCCCAGAGGCCCCTGCGCACGCGCCAATCTGCCTAGGCCTGAATAGGCCCTTCGGCACGGCTATGAAGTCCGCCTGCCGTCACCCCGGCGGAAGCCGGAATCCAGGAGCACGTCGAAGCCTGGGCCCCGGCTTCCGCCGGGGATGCAGGGAAGACCGCTTAAGTGACTGGCATTGGTATTACATTAGGATAGTGGAATCCGATTCAGGTACGCGGCGTGTTCCAGTTCTCCAGCACGCAGGGAAAGGGAACAGGGACCCGCAGAACGCTGCGGGAACGCAGCCAATGATCGAGGCGATCCTTGCCCGCGTCGAGCCCGCGAAGATCGAGGAGGACGCCCGCCGAAAGGAGGACCGGATGCCCCCCTCGTCCATCGAAGACCGGCATCACGGCATCCGCGTCCGCGGCCCGAAGCGCCCGGTCTTCCAAGACGCGCCAAAGCGCCTCTTCCCACACCGGCATATCCACGTGATAAAGAAAGGTCCACTCCGCCGATCGCTGTTGTGACTCGGAGAGGGCCTGCACGGAAGCCAGCGCGGGCAGGTCCGGGTCCGCGCAGACCCACTGGACTCCCGAGGACAAGGCCCGCGCGCGGTCGAGCCATTCGGATTGGATGGAGATGCGGATGTCGGAAGCCTTGAAGCGGCCCAAAAGAAAAGAGAGCTGCTTCTCAAGAAGCGGGACTCCTTGATGTTCGAGCCAAGCCTTGGGCCCGAGCGCGCGCCTGCCCCTGCCCGCGGCGAGCAAAAAAACCTGGATCAGCACTGGCCGAGCGTCTTGCGGATCGCGCTCTCGCGGGTCTCGATCGACTCGCACAGGCGCAGCTGCACCCGGGCGCGGTGCAGGTTGTGCTCGGGATAGCGGACCTTGAAGTAGACGTCGCCGACCAGATAATCCTGGAAGAAGCGCAGCCCGAGCTCGAAGGAGATCAGGCGGATGGAGTCGTAGAGATAGCGCCGGTCCCCCGGGGTCAGGAAATCCTGGGCATAGGCCATATACCCTTTCACAAAGGCCTCGCAGAGATGCAGGTCGAAGTGCACGCCGGCCAAGTCCTGGACCTCTTCTCCGACGGGATTGCAGATGGAGCGCAAGGCGTCCCCGAAATCATAATGGATGAGCCCGGGCTTGACCGTATCGAGGTCCACGATGCTCGTCCCCTTGCCGGTGAGGTCGTCGATCATGATGTTATTGACCTTGGGATCGCCGTGGATGGGGCGGACCGAGATCTCCTTGCCGCGCAGGGCGGACTCCAAGACCTCGGTGAAAGGCCGCCGATCCTCGATGAAGCGCTCGAGCCGCGCGGCTTCCGCGGACGCGCGCAAGCGCAGGGCCGCCTCAGGCTTCTGGCGCGCGGCGTCATACGCCTTCATGTACAAGGGCGTGACATGGAAGCCCGGCAAGGTGTCGCGCAGGCGGCTCAAGTCCAGGTCCGAGAGCAGGCGATGGAACTGCCCCAGCACGGAGCCCGCCTCGAAAGCGTGCTCCGGACCCTGGGCGCAGTCATGGGCCTTGGCGGAAGCGATGACCGTCATGGCGCGCCAATAGTCGCCGGCCTCGTCGAGGTGGAAATCCCCGCCCTTCCTCAGCGGGACCAAGCGCGGCAGCTGCCAGATGCGGTCCGCGCCGTCGGCCTCGCGCTCCAGGCGCCGATGCACATGGTCCGTGATCACCCGCATATTCTCGATGATCCAAGAGGGATTCTTGAAAACATGGCGGTTGATGCGCTGGATGATTCCGAGATGCTCGGAGAAGTGCGTGCGAAAAACGGCCAGATAGGTGTCGTTGACGTTCCCGGACCCGATGGGCTTGATGGTCACAAGCCGCCCGGGATAATCGAAAAGTCCTGCGACGCGGTTGATGTCCATAACTATCTGTCCCTTATCATATCAATTGGGATCGACCAGAAAAAATGGTGCCAGGGGTCAAATAACTTTCATATCGATATGCAAGCTATTTGCCCCCTGCCACCACGATACAATGGGAATCACCTTTAAAAAATCGCGCCGACCCGAAGGCCGGCGCGATTTCTCCAACAACTCGCGGGAAAAGTTCCGCGAATGATTATTGTCCGGCTTCCATACCCTCTTTCCCGCCCTCACGGCCGGGCATTGCGCCGTGCTCTCCTTCCCCGCCCGGATGTCCCTTGCCGCGCATCCCAGGGCCGCCTTTCATGCCGCCCATCATCATGCCCTTGTGCATGTGCAGCATCATCTTCGCGCGCGCGCTCGCGGGAAGGAAGGACGCAAGCTCCGCCTGGAACTTCTCGTGCTGAGCCTCAAGCGCCTTCTGTATCCTATCGATATTGTCGAGCGAGGCCTGGAGCGCCTTCTCATCAGCCTTATCCTCGACCTGATCGCCAAGCTTCTGCATCGCATCGCGCAGCTCCCTCTGCAGAGGCTTGACCGCCTCCTGCTGGGCCTTGTGCGCGGCCTTAAGCTTCTCGGACTGCTCCTTGGAAAGCCCCATCTTCTCCCAATGCTTTCCAGGATCGCGCATCCTGCCGGCCTGTTCCGGCCCAGGACCCTTCTTCTCCTGCGCGCGCACTGCCGGCACGAAAGCAGCCCCCGCCAGCGCCGCCGCGAATACCGCCAATAACATACTCCTCATGATGCCCCCCTTAAGATACCGTCCCCCATTAGACGCCCCCATCCTACCAAAAGTGTCTTGGTGGCAGGGGGCAAATAGCTTGCATATCGATATGCAAGCTATTTGACCCCTGCCACCGCTTAATTAGCGCTTTATAATAGCTGTCGGAGGTGGGAGGCGTATTGGTCGGCGGAGCTGCCGACCAGGACATGGACGACGGACGGCGCGGGACGCATGAGGCCGTGGGCTCCTGCGCGGAGCAGGGCGGGCTCATCCACACGGGAAGCGTCCTTGAGCTCCACGCGCAGGCGCGTGTGGGCGCACGCCTCCACCTTGCGCACGTTGCCTGCTCCGCCCAAGGCGGCCAGGAGTTCCCGGGCGATGCGGGGAGCCTCGGGATCCTGCGGGGCAGAGGACTGCTGCGCGGCGGGCGCGGAAGAACCCGCGCCGCCGGAAACATCATCGGCCTCGGGGCCGGCCGTGCGAAGATAGATCTCGATATCCGTCTTCAGGTTCTCCGAGCGGGTCCCGAAGACGGCCTGGACCGCGTTGCCCGCCACGACCACGCCGGCCGCGCCCAGGCTCTTGAGCCGCTGGGAGCTCACCTTGGCCGCGTCGCCCACGGACACGCGCAGGCGCGTGATGCAAGCGTCCAGGCTCTTGATGTTGGAGCGCCCGCCGAAAGCCAGCACGAATTCGAGCGCCCGGCTCGACACCTCCCCCGCGAACGCAGCCTCCTCGGCATCCTCTCTCCCGGGAGTCTTCAGGTCGAAGAAGGAGATGGCCCAGCGGAAAATGCCGTAATAGACGCAGGCATACAGGGGCCCCACCACGAGCACGAGCCAGGGCTTGGTGTCCTTGGCGTAGTAGAGCACGAAGTCGATGAACCCCTGCGAGAACGTGAACCCGAGCTTGGCGCCCAGCAGAGAGAAGAGTATCTGCGAGAAGCCCGCCAAAAGCGCGTGCAGGACATAGAGCACCGGCGCCACGAACATGAAGGAGAACTCGATGGGCTCGGTGATGCCCGTGAGAAACGAGGTCAGCGCCGCGGAGATCATGATGCCGCCGATGCGCTTCTTGTGCTCGGGCTTGGCGCTGTGCCACAGGGCGATGGCCGCCGCGGGCAGGCCCCACATCTTGAAGAGGTACGCCCCGCCCAGGATGCCGGCGTCCGGGTCTCCGGCGAAGAAGCGCGTGATGTCCCCGTGGACGACCTCGCCCGCCGCGTTCGTGAAGCTCCCGATCTCGAAGAAGAAGGGCACGTTCCAGATATGGTGCAGGCCGAAGGGAATGAGCAGCCTCTCGACGACGCCGTAGACCGCCACGGCCAGCGTGGGATTGCCGTAGGCCGCGTAGTGCGAGAACGCGCGAATACCCCCTCCGATGGGCGGCCAGACGTAGCTGAGCACGATGCCCAGACCGGCCGCGGCGAACGCGGTCACGATCGGGACGAAGCGCTTGCCCGCGAAGAAGCCGAGATAGGGCGGCAGTTCGATGCGGTAGTAGCGCTTGAATAGCGCCGCGGCCAAAGCCCCGCTGATGATGCCTCCGAACACGCCGGTGTCGAGCGACTTGATGCCCATGATGCTCTTGACCTCGACGCCGTGGCGGGCCGCCATCACGCCCATGGCGGCCAGGAGCACGGCGTAGCCCACCACCGCGGACAAGGAGGCCACTCCGTCGTTCTCGGAAAGGCCCAGGGCCACGCCGATGGCGAAGAAGAGCGGCAGGTTCGCGAAGATGACCCCGCCGGACTCCTTCATGATCGTCGAAAGCAAGGGCGGCATCCAGGAGAACCCGGCGCTGCCCACGCCCAGCAGGATGCCGGCCACGGGAAGCACCGCGACCGGCAGCATCAGCGACTTGCCGATCTTCTGCAGGAGTCCGAAAGCGTTCTTCAATGCGTTCATGCCGCCTCCACCGCTTCTTCATGCTTTGCGACCAGCGCGCGGACCTCGGCCGACGAAGAGGCCTTGAGCGCCTTGAGCGCAAGCTCCCGGCAGGCCGCGTAGTCGGCGCGCCGCACCGCGGCCTTCACCGCGGGCACCGCGCTCGCGCTCACGCTGAGTTCCGAGACCCCCAAGCCGATGAGCAATAGGACCGCCTGCAGATCGCCGGCCGCTCCCCCGCATACGCCCACGGACCGTCCGTGCAGGTGCGCGCCTTCCACGGTCTTCTGGACCATGAGCAGGACCGCGGGGTCGAGCGCATCCACGCGCGCGGCGAGCTTGGGATTGCCGCGGTCCATGGCCAGAGTGTACTGCGTCAAGTCGTTGGTTCCCAGGGAGAAGAAATCCGCCTCGCGCGCCAGATGCTCGCTGAGCAGAGCCGCGGAAGGGACCTCGATCATGACTCCGGCGGGAGGAACCGCGACGCCCATACCCTGGGCCTCCTCCTCGAGCATCTTCTTGGCCGCGCGGAACTCGCCCAAGCCCGCGATCATGGGGAAGAGAACCTTCAACCGCGCGCCGCCCTGCACCGCGCGGAGCACTGCCCTGAACTGGGCGCGAAGGATCTCCGGCCTGTCGAGCAGGAGCCGGATGCCGCGCTCGCCCAGGAAGGGATTATCTTCCTTGGCCATGGGCAGATAGGCCAGGCTCTTGTCCCCGCCCACGTCGAGCACGCGGATGACGACCCAGCCGCCGGAAAACGCCTTGGACATGGCCGCATACGCGCCGCACTGCTCATCCTCGGAAGGCGCGATGTCCTTCTCCAGGAAAAGGAATTCCGTGCGGCACAGCCCCACGCCCTCGGCGCCGATGGCCGCGGCCTCCTGAGCATCCTCCACGCTGCCGATATTGGCCTCGACCCGGATGCGCCGGCCGTCCTGCGTGCAGGCATCCTCGTGCGAGGCGGCCAGCTCGGTCTTTCGCCGCGCGCGGAGTTGTTCGAGGCGTCCGAGCGCCGAGCAGTTCTCTTCCGCGGTAGGCTGGGTGAGCAGCATGCCCTTGTCCGCGTCCAGAATGAGCGGCGCGCCCTCCGGCAGAGCCAGCACGCTCGGCTCCACCGCGGCCAACGCCGGGATGCCCAGAGCGCGGCAAAGGATGGAAACATGCGAGGTCGAGCCGCCGCCCACGGTGCAGACGCCCAGCACCTTGTCCCGGTCGAGCCCGGCCGTGTCCGAAGGGGTGAGGTCCTCGGCAAGAAGGATGCAGCCGGCCGGGAACTCCCGATGCTCCGAGGGCTCTCCGGTCAGGATGCGCAGCACCCGCATGCCCGCGTCCCGCACGTCCACGGCGCGGGCGGCCAGCAGGTCGTTGTTCAAGCGGCTCAGGCGTCCGGCGAAATCCTTGTACGCGCAGCGCCAGGCCGCGGCGGCCGAGGCCCCCTTGGACAGGGCGCCCTCGGCGATGGCGAGCAGCTCCGGATCGTCGAGCAGTTCGCGGTGCGCGCCGAAGATGCCGGCATGGCTCGAATCTTTCTGCAGGGCGAAACGGTCCTGCAAGGCCTCGAGGTCCGCTTTGGCGCTCTCAAGAGCCCGGCTCAGATTCGCCCTTTCCACGGAGACATCCTCCGCCGTCTCCGGGACCTCCGTTTCCTCGCGAAGGAACCGATGCGCCTTGCCCAGAGCCAGGCCGCCGGAAGCGCAGACCCCCGAGAGCACGCGAGGATCCTCGGACCGGGCCGGCGCCGCCGGGACGGCACTCACAGGCTGCGGGGCAGGCGCCTTCTCCTCAAGCCCCTTCTGCACAAGCCGGAAAAGATGATCCACGGCGGCCTGCGCATCCGCGCCTTCGGCCGTCAAGACGATCTTATCGCCCTGCTTGACGTTGAGGCTCATGATGGAGACAAGGCTCTTGGCGTTGGCAAAGGCCTCTCCTCTCTGGAGCCGGATCGCGCTGTGGAATCGCTTGGCCTCATGCGCCAGCACCGAGGAAGGCCGCGCGTGCAGGCCGGTCGGGTTGGAGATGATCAGCGCGTCGGAACAGACATGCGCTCCGCCCGAGGACCGGGCCGGCGCCGGCGCCGCGGACTGAAGCTGGATTTCAAGCGCGAGATCCTTGCCTGCCTTCACGCTGCCGGAAGGATGAGAGAGAGAAGCGATGCGCTCGACATTGGTCACCAGCAGCTGCGTCAGAAGGCTCTTGGCCTTGCGGGCCACCAAGTCCGCGTCGAACTCCAGGAGCGCCTGGCCGGCAGAGACCTTGTCTCCGGCGCGGACCTTGAGCGAGAACCCCTCGCCTTTAAGCTGGACCGTGTCCACGCCCACGTGGATCAGGATCTCCACGCCCTCCGCAGAGCGCAGCGTCAAGGCATGTCCCGAGGAGTGCGCATGGACGATCTCTCCGTCGCAGGGCGCGAGCACCGTCGAGCTCGTCGGGTCGATGGACACTCCGTCTCCCACGATGCGCTGGGCGAAGACCGGGTCCGGCACGTTCTCCAAAGCCGTGATGCGCCCGTCCAAAGGCGCCAAAAGTCGAAGAGTCGACGACGGTTGCCTGCTCATGATCGGCCTCGTTGACGACGGAGAATCTTCCGCACGGTTACGGCCCACGGCGCGATGCCCGCGATTATCGCGTCTTACTCGGACTTCGGAACATCGACAGGATTGAGGCCCAGGGCCGAGACATAGCCCCGGTTCATCCGGCAATTCTCAAGGCGCACGTTCTTCAAAAGGCTGTCCAGCGCCTCGCGCGCGTGCGCGATGCTCGGCCGGGCGGCGCGCTTCTGCGCGTACGATCCGCCCCGGTCGTCGGCGTAGCGCTGGATCTCGTCCCAATGCGCCGGACGCGCGAAACGCAGGACGCTCGTCGTCCATTGCGACTCCATCTTCTTGTACGGCCAGAACGCCCACTCGATGTCGTTCTTCTCCAGAATGGTCCGGAACGAGGATATCCACTCGTCGGTGTTCTCGCCGGACTCCCCCATCCACAAGGGGACCTTGTGCCGCGCGCGGAAATCCTTCGCGCCCTTCATGCCCTCCTCGGGCGGCGCCCAATAGTGGTGGAAGGTATAGACGGACCTCTTGTCAAAAGGCGCCCCCAAGACTGAGAGGTTCCCGCCCGACTGCGTACCGGAAAGGATCACGAGATGCTCCGTATCGGACTCCCGGATGGCCGCGACGATGCGGCGGTAGAGCGGCTCGAGCATGGACCCGTATCGTTGGACGTCGGGAGACGAGGAGATCGGCTCGTTGAGCAGTTCATAGCCCAGCACCGCGGTCTCGCCCTTGAACCTCGCGGCGACGCGGCGCCAGACCTCCACGACGCGATCCTGGCTCTCCTGGCTCTCGAAGAGCCACGGCGTCCCGGTGCTGTCGTCGATGTTGTCGCCGGTCTGCCCGCCGTGGGCCGCGTGCATGTCGAGCACGACCCAGAGTCCGGCCTCGCGCGCCCAGGAGACCACGTCGTCGAGCCGTTTGAACTCGGCCTCGTCCCAATACGCCGGATAGGACTCGGGATTGAGCAGCTTCGCGTTGAAGGGCACGCGCACGAGATTGAAGCCGAGGCTCTTCAGATAGGAGAGGTCTTCCTTGCGGATATAGGCATCGCGGAACTTCAGCCAGAAGGAGCGCGCATACGCGGGACCCACGAGCTCCTCGAAGACCTCCGAGATCTGCCGGGGCGCCACGGCCGTGCTGAAGCAGAACATATAGCCCTCGGGCACGAGCCAGTTGCCCAGACCGATGCCGCGAAGGCGCAGCGCCTGCCCGTCCGGCCCCACGATGCGCCCCTCGCGCACCCCGGCGAACCCGGCCGCATGAGAAGAAGCCGCGCTCAAAGCGAGGAGGAGTCCCAGCAACGCGAAGAGGATGTTTTTCACAGGCGTCCGCTAGCGCGCCTCATAAACACGCACCCAGTCCACGAACATGAGCGCGGGATTCGGGGTCGAGGCATCCGGCGCCTTGGGCCAGGATCCTCCGACCGCCAAGTTCATGATCAGAAAAAAAGGGCCGTTCGCGCTCCAGCGCGTCTCCGGAGGCAAGGAAGCCGGAGTGACGCGGAAGAAGGGTTTGGTCCGATCGTCCACGTAGAATTCGATGAGGTCCTCGGACCAAAGCGCGCCGTAGACATGGAATCCGTCGTCGACCCGTCCCTTGCGCGGGAAGGCATAATTCTGCCCGACGCCGCTGACGCCGGAATATCCCTTGCCGTGCAGCGTTACGCGGATCTTTCCGGGCCCCAGCCCGCCCGGGACGTTTTCGGGCACGTTCTCCATGAAGTCGATCTCTCCGCACGCGGGCCAGCCCACGCTCGAGATATCCACGCCCAGCATCCAGAATGCCGGCCATAGTCCGGCGGCTGCGGGCAGCTTCATGCGCGCCTCGATGCGGCCGAACTTGAACTGGGTCAGACCTTGCGTCAGCATCCTTCCCGACGTCCAGGTCCCGGAGGAATCGCGCACGGCCGCGATGACCAGATTCCCGCGGCCGTCTTGCCGGATGTTCGGATGCCGCGGGTCGCACGGAGCGCCCGTCGTGGGCGCGCAGTAGTATTCGAGTTCCTGATTGCCCCAACCGTCGGCCCCGTGCCCCACGTTGTAGGTCCAGCGCTTTGAATCGGGCGCGGCTCCGGCAAGGCCGTTGAACTCATCGTTCCAGGAAAGCCTCCATTTTGCGGAGGGCTTCGTCTCCTTTGCATGAGCGGACAACGCAAGCCCGAGGATCGCGGCTGAAAACAATAGCCGAATCATAGAGTGAGTGTCCCCATCCCTTTCAGGAACATCATTCCATCCGATCTCACGGCTTCTTCACCGGGCCCAGGGGGAGCTTCGCGGAAAGTCCGCCGACCTTCACGGTGAAATCCCCCTCTTCGAGCACCGCGCGGCCGCGCTCGTCGGGATAGCTCAGGTGCTCGCGGCTATCGATGAGGAAGGAGACTTCCTTGCTCTCTCCCGGAGCCAGGGCGATCTTCTCGTAGTGCTTAAGACGCTTGACCGGCCGCGTGATGCGTCCGATCTCGTCGGTGATGAACCACAATACGGCTTCCTTGCCCGGCCGCGAGCCCTTGTTGGTCACGCGCACGCTCGCCTGGACTTTGCCGTCCGCGGCGGCATGGTCCGCGCTCAAGCGCAGGTCCGAGTAAACGAACTCCGTATAGGAGAGTCCGGAACCGAACGGATACTGCGCCGTGGAGCGGTCCGAGGCTTTGTGGTGGTAGGGCACCACATGGCCCGGTTTCGACGGATAGGAGAAGGACAGCCTCCCGCTCGGATTCGTCTTTCCGGAAAGGACTTCCGCGATCGCCGTGCCTCCCTCGAAGCCCGGCAGGCCCGCGAAGAGCACCGCGGCCATGCGGCCGGTCACCGAGGAGACCAGGCGAGGCCGTCCCTCAATGAGCACGAGCACGCAGGGCTTGCCGGTGTCGGCCGCCGTGTTGATGAGCGCCAGCTGTTCGGCCGGGAGCGTGAGATCTTCGAGCTGGCCCTCGACCTCGGCATAGGGCTCCTCGCCCATGGCCAGGACGAGCACGTCCGCCGAGGCAGCCGCATCGAGGAATGCCGCTCGCTCAAGCGTTCCGGACGCTCCGATGCCCGTGGAGAGCGAGACCTGCGCGGACGGGAACTCCTTTTTAAGAGCCGTGTAGACGGTCGGCATATCCGCGGGATATTCGGCCGCGGGGCGTCCCAGCCAGCCCAAGGTCCAGCCGCCGCCCAAGTTCCGCTTGGAATCAGCCGAAGGCCCGACGACGAGGATGGAGCGGGTCTTCTCGGAAAGAGGAAGCAGGCCGTTCTTGTTTTCGAGCAGGACCAAGGACTCCCGAGCGGCATCCAGGGCCGCGGCCTTGTGCTCCGGCGCGCCCACGCGCGAGAGGCGGTCGGAACGCGGGAAGGGATTCTCGAAGAGCCCGAGCTCGAACTTGAGGCGCAGGATGCGCTCCACGGACTCGTCGATGCGGGAGACCGGGATCTTGCCCTCATGCACGAGTTCAAGGAGTTGGCGGCTGAATTCCGTCGAATAGGGCGTCATGGCCATGTCCATTCCCGATTCCACGGCGATGCGCGCGGCATCCTTCTTGTCCTTGGCCACGCGATAATCCTCCACCAACATCCTGAGGTCATCCCAATCGCTGACGACCATGCCCTTGAAGCCGAGTTCCTTGCGCAAGAGATCGGTGAGCAGGCGCTTGGAGGAAAGCACGGGCACGCCGTTGATCTCGCCGTAGTTGACCATGATCGTCTTCACGCCCGCCTCGATCGCGGCTCGGAAGGGCGGGACGAAGAACTCGTAAAGGTACTGGTCCGGGATCTGCGCGGGCGTACGGTCCCAACCGGACTTTGGATCGGAATAGCCGAGGAAGTGCTTGGCCGTGGCCGCCATGCGATAAGGCGCGGCCTTGGGCTCGTTTTGGAGCGCGCGCACGAAGGCGCTGCCCATGCGCACGCCCAGCAGGGGCTCCTCGCCGAACGTCTCATACAGGCGGGGCCAATAGGCATTGACGCCCACGTCGAGGATGGGCGCGAAGTCCCAATGATGCCCGAGGTCTAAGGCCTCCAAGACGACCACGCTTCCCTCGCGCGCGGCAAAGGAATCCTCAAAAGTGCAGGCCATGCTGAGGTTATGCGGGAAGACGGTGCCGCCGCGGATGTAGTTGGTGCCGTGCACATGGTCGATCCCGTAGAGGATGGGGATGCCCAGGCGCGACTCTTCCAAGACGATCTTCTGGAGCTGTTCGCTGTAGCGGACCCATTGCTCGGGCGGGACGGCGATGCCGTTGAGAAAGGAACCGACCGGAACCTCGCGCAGGATCTTGCGCAGTTTCTCGGGAACCACGTCCACCGCGTTGTCCCCGTCGGAATTGTAGGTCGAGAAATTGAGCTGGGTCATCTGTCCGACCTTCTCTTCGAGCGTCATGCGCTTGAGAAGATCGCTCACCCGCGCCGAAATCGGCGCGGCCGGGTCCTTGTAAAGAGGAGCTTTCCCCCCCGCGGCAAAGCTCTGCGCCGCGGACAAGAACAACGCGCAAATCAGGATGGAACGGCCGACAGCCATGGGATATCTCATCATAATGTCAATGATACCATGGAAATATCCCCGCCCAAAAGCCGCGGGCGCATCCCTGTCGGATGCGCCCGCGGGAACGTCAACGCGGCTCTTTACGCCTTCACGGGGCCGAGCATGGCCTCCAAGTCCTTCTCCGGCGTGGTGATGGCCTTGAGCCCGAAGCTCTGCGAGAGGACCTTCAACACCTCGGGGCCCACGAAAGCCGGCAGCGAGGGTCCCAGCCGGATGTCCTTGATGCCCAGATGCAGAAGCGTGAGCAGGATGGCCACGGCCTTCTGCTCGTACCAGCTCAGCACCAGAGAGAGCGGCAGTTCGTTGACCCCGCACTTGAAGGCATTGGCCAGGGCCAAGGCCACCTGGATGGCCGAGTACGCGTCGTTGCATTGCCCCATGTCGAGCAGGCGCGGGATGCCGCCGATATCCCCGAAGTCCAGCTTGTTGAACCGGAACTTCCCGCAAGCCAGGGTCAGGATCACGCAGTCCTTGGGCAGGGACTCGGCCAACTCCGTGTAGTAGTTGCGGCCCGGCTTGGCGCCGTCGCAGCCGCCGATGAGGAAGAATCGCCGGATCTTCCCGGCCTTCACCGCCGAGATGACCTTGTCGGCCGCGCCCAGCACGGCGTTGCGGCCGAAGCCCACGGTAATGAATTTCGCCGGCTCATCCTGAGTGAAGCCCGGAGACTGCAGCGAGGATTCGATGACCGGCGCGAAGTTCTGGTCTGCGATATGCCGCACGCCGGGCCAGCCTACCAGGCCGCTGGTGAAGATGCGGCCGGTGTAGCCCTGCGGATTCTGGATGCAGTTGGTGGTCATGAGGATCGCGCCCGGGAATTGCGCGAACTCCCTCCTCTGGTCCTGCCAGGCTCCGCCGTAGTTGCCCACGAGATGCCGGTGCTTCTTCAAGCCCGGGTACGCAAGCGCGGGCAGCATCTCGCCGTGCGTGTAAACGTTGATCCCCTTTCCCTCGGTCTGCTTGAGCAGAGCCTCAAGGTCCTTAAGGTCATGGCCGGAGACCAGGATGGCCTTGCCCTTGACCGCGCTCACGCGAGCCTGCGTGGGCTCCGGATGACCATAGGTCCCGGTGTTGGCGCGGTCGAGCATCTCCATGACCGTGAGGTTCACCTCTCCGGCGCGCAGGGCCATGGCCGTCAAGGCCGCGACGTCCTTGGGCTCATCGGCCAGGAAGTCGAGAGCCTCGTGCGTGAAGGCATAGACCGACTCCTCCTCCACGCCCAGCACCCGCGCGTGCTCCGCGTAAGCGCACAGGCCCTTGAGCCCGTATTTCACGAGCTCCTGGAGCCCGGAGACGTCCGGCCCGTAGAGCTTGATGCGGCGCTGGATGCCGGCATCGGGACCTTGCAGGAGCAGGTCCGAGCGCCCGAGCGCGGGCGTCCAAGCCGCGGGTCCGCTCAAGGTCTCGGGAGCGATCCCGGCCTTGCGCGCGGCTTCCTCATATAAGGAACGGGCGCGAGCCTTGAGCTGGGCGGCCTTGCGCACCCAGGTCTCGATGCGGTCCGCGTCGAAATTGACGTTGGTAACCGTGGTGAAGAGCGATTCCACGACGAAGACGTCGAGCTCGCGGTCCTTGGCCCCGAGCTTGCGGGCCCTGTGCGCGTACTGGGAGAGCCCCATGCACGCATGTCCCAGCAGATCCATGAGCACGCCGGTCTGCGCGTCCTTTCCGCAGTTGCTGAACTGAATGCAGCCCGCGCCGTTGCGCGTCCTCTGTTCGCACTGATAGCAGAACATCTCCATTTTCAAGTCCTCCTTGTTCCGTCTTCCCGTAAAAATAGTATGCCGCAGAAGCGCGCGCGACGCCTTGACTTTTGTCAAGAATTTACGGGCCTGTCACCAGAAGGCTTGCCGGGCGATCCTTAGGGCTTTGACGATATTCCCGGGCCTGAGCCTGCGCGCATGCTTGAGGATCTGGGCCGGCCTCAAATAGAACTCCCTCTGGGCCCTCTTCTGAAGTTCTTTGAGCCCGCCGGCCGTCTGTCCGGGAGTGACCCAAATGGGCATGCCGTCGGTAAAGGAGATGTACGCCGAGTATCTTCTCCAGACCGCCGTATCCAGGCGGCCGTCGGGGAGGACGCCCGTGTCTATCTCTCCCCGTGCGCGGAGCTCGGCGAAAAGAGCGGAGCCGGGATAGGGCGTGCACAGGCTGAACTGCGCCATATCCAGAGGCAGGCTCCGCGCGAAGCGCATCGTCTCCAGCGAGTCCTGAGGGGTCTCGCCCGGGAGCCCGAGCATGAAGAGCCCGGCCACGCGGATGCCGGAATGCTCCTTCACCATGGCGATGGAGCGCGCGATCTGGGAAAGAGTGATCCCCTTCTCCACGTTGTCGAGCAGCCGCTGGACGCCGGATTCCGCGCCGAAGGAGAGGTCGAAGCAGTTGGCGGCTTCCATGGCGCGTACCAACTCCGGGGTGACGCAGCCCACGCGGGCATCGCAGCCCCATCGGATGCTCAGCCGCCTGCGGCGGATCTCTTCGCAGACGGCGAACATGCGGGCCTGGTTGGACATGCACGAAGGATCGATGAAGAGCGCGTAGGCGGCGCCGTGCTCCTTTTCGAGAGACTCCAGCTCATCGACGACCCGGTCCGCGGGATTGAAGCGGGGCCTCTGATTGACGACGCAGAAACGGCAGCGCTGCCCGCAGCCCCGGGAAGTGGAGAGCGTCATGGCGCGCTCCCCGTCCTTCCCGACGTAGAGCTGGTTGCTGATCGCGTCGAGATGATAATGCCCGCGGTCGACCAAGTCCCGCGCCGGCCTCGGCAAAACCGACAGGTCCGAAACCAGATAGGGTTCAGGGGAAGCGCAGACGACTTCGCCGGAGGGGCCGCGATACGAGATGCCGGGGATCTGCGCCCAGGCGCGGCGGTCCCGGGCTGATTCCACGAGCCGCAGGAAAGGATGCTCGCCGTCTCCGTGGACCACGACGTCGCAGCATTCATTCTCCAAGTACGGCCGGGCATAGACCGAGGCATGGACGTTGCCGAAAACGACCAGGGTCCCGGGAAGGGCCTGCTTGATCCAGCGGCCCAGCTCATAGGCCGCGGCGCCGTTGCAGGTCAGCACCGAGAATCCGACCACGTCCGGCCGCAGAGCCTCTATCCGACTCTTGATCCGGCCGCAGTCGAGCGATTCTGCGTGGGCGTCGATAATGGAAACACAGTGCCCTTTCTCCCGCACGGCCGCGGCGATGTAGAGGAGGCCCAGCGGCTCATATTTCTGAACCAAGGCCTTGCCCTCGCCCAGCATGGCCTCCATCTCGTCGGGAGGGAAGACCAGCAAGACATTCTCGGACATGTATTTATTGGGTGCCGGGGATCGACTTAGTGGAATAGCTCAACTTATTTGGTGCCGGGGGTCAACTAAGTTGACCCCTGGCACCAAAACGATATCGGACCCATACTGAGATGAGGCCCCTCTATGCCGCGCAGACCCGCCCTCGCCGTCGCGGTGTTCCTTTGCCTGCCCTTCCTGGGCCCATCCATCGGGTCCGCGCAGGACTGCGGGGACCTTCGGGCTTGCGCGAACCGCTTCGAGACGGCGCTGCGCGGCGCATACCTGGAGGATGCTCCGATCCCGTCGACGGTCGAGCCTCCCTTCTCCGACATGGAAGCGCAGTGCCTCAAGCTTGCGGCCTCCGGCGGTCGATCATCGTCGGAAGAATCCGCCCTTTGCGCCACGCTGAGCGGGCTGCTCGATGACGCGGCGGCCGCCCAGCAAGGCCGGCTGCCCGAAGAGGACGAGCGCATCCAATCGGACCGTCTCGCGCGGATCGCCGCGGCGCTGAGGCTCGACGCGCGGCAGCGGGAGTCGGCGCATCGGCTCTATTCCCGGCGAGTGCGGCCCAAGCCCGCCGAAGCCTCGTTCGCGACCGCCGTCGAAGCGAAGCTCCGGGAACCTCTGATCAAAGAGGAAGACCGGGACCTCATCTCAAAGAGCATCGACGCCATCGCGCGCAATCTCCGTTCAGGGCTGCGTGGAGGCTCCGCCGGGAGCGAACTGCCTGGAGACAGCGCATCGCCAAGCGCGCCCGCATCCGGCCAGGACGTCCCCTGGGACAATGAATACTCGGCAAACGCCGATGCGGGAGCATCCCCTCCGATCCTTGCCAAGACGTTTCCGCCGAGGAGCGCTCCGCCGGCTCCCGTCGACAGCATCCGTCAAGAGGAAGGGAAAGACTCCTCCTTCGGGAAGAACTTCGCGCGGGGGTTCTCGCTCGACGGCAAGGTCATGGACGCGATCGGCAGCGTGACCTTGGAAGCCGAGCAGCGGGTGGATTCCGGATGGAAATCGCAGACGTATTCCCATCTCTGGAGCTTCCTTCCCAGGACCTTCAAGGTGACGCTGGCCGCGCAGGAACGAGCCGCCTCCTACCGCTACGGCTCCGAGATGACCTTCAACAAGGACTTCGGCACGGACCTCTCCGCCGAAGAGATGGCGGCCGTGGACCATTACTTCATGGGACGCTCTTTCGGAGCGGTCCCCGGCCTGGGCGCCGTGGCCTGCGCGGGCGCCTCCGCGGCCTACGATCTCGCCGTCCCGTTCGTGCGGCGGCTCCAGGGCGCCAAGAGCGACCCCGATTACGACACCCGGCAGTTCGGCACGGACCTGCACGGATGTCTCACCAGTTCCGTCGCTTTATTCGATCCCACGCCGCGCTGACGGCAGCGGCCGCGCCGCATACGGAGCGATGTGATAGAATCGCGGCGTCATGCGGACCGCGAAACTCATCGACTACAATCTAAAATACCTGCGCCGGCTCTCCTGGGGACAGCTCTCCCGCCTGGCCAAATCCTCGCTGCGCTCCTGCCTCATGGCCGACACGCTCAAGGAGCTCTTCATCTGCCCTTCCCACGCGTGCAATGCAGACTGCATGCACTGCTACGAGAAGTTCCAGCATAAAAAGTTCGCGCATTCCCTGCGCCCGGCGCAGGTGAAACAAGCGATCGATGAGTTCACGAAGCTGGGCGGACAACAGGTCTTCTTCTGCAGCGGAGAATTCCTCCTCCGCGAGGATGCCTTAGAGCATATCCGCTACGCGCGCTCACGCGATCTCACCGTGAGCATCACCTCCAACGGACTTTTGCTCGATGAGGCCAAGATCGACGCCTTGGCCTCGGCGGGGCTGACCCGCCTCATCCTCTCCATCGACAGCGCCGACCCCGCCCGACACGACCGGCTGCGCGGAGCGCCCGGCTGCCTTGAAAAAGTCATGGCTGCGGTGCGCATGGCCAAGTGCAAGGGGCTATGGGTCGAGCTCTGGACCTATGTCTCCCGCTCCAATGCCGAAGGCCTGGACGCCATATCCGCGCTGGCCGAAAATCTGGGCGCGGACATCGTCTTCGTTTTCTTCCCCTTGCTTTCCGGCCGTTTCTTCGACAAGCCCGAGGAGAACCTGAGCTTCGAGGAACGGGAGAGCTTCCGCAAGCGCTACAACCCCTCCTCCAATGTCCTGCTCGAATTCCCCACGGAAAGGACCCTGTGCCGCGGAGGCGGGAAATCCCACATCTGCGTGATGCCCTCCGGGGACGTGACCTTCTGCCCGGCCGTGCCCTATTCCTACGGAAAAATCGGCGAGCGCTCCCTGCGCGACTGCCTCGCCGATATCCGGGCCGACTACCGCCGCTTCCTTCCTGCCTGCCGCGGCCAATGCCCGGTCAACTCCCCGGATTACCGCAAAGGCTGCTCCGCCCAGTTCATGTACAAGCGCGATTCCGAGGAGCGTCCCTGAACGATCCGGCGGCATAGTCGGCGAGCTTGCGCAGGGCGGCGGGGTCTTTGAGGGTGAAGGTCGAGCCGCGCACGTCGATAAGGCCCGCGGACTTGAGCTTGGCCAAGGCGCGGCTCAGGGTCTCGGCGATGGTGCCGATCTGGGAGGCAAGCTCGCGCTTGCTCTGTTTGAGACGGAAGCGGGGCGCGCCCGCGCGCTTGGACTCCGCGAGCAGTATCCCGGCCAGGCGCGCCGGGACTTCCTTGAGCGAGAGCTCCTCTATCAAGCGCACGAACTCATGGAGCTTGGCGGACATTCCCGCAAGCATGCCCATGACCAAGTCCGGGTCCTTGGAAACCGCGTCCCTCAGGCTGAGATAAGGGATGACCAAAAGCAGGGCGTCCTCCACGGCAGCGGCCGAGGCGGGATAATCGATCTGCGCCCAGACCGCGGCCTCGCCGATGGTGCGGCCCGGCCCGTAGAGGTGCAGGATCTGCTCATCCCCGCGCGGCGAGAGCTTGCAGACCTTGACCCGGCCGCTCAGGACCGCGAAGAACCGGTCCGCGCGCGTCCCGGCCTCGAACACCGCGGCCCCGGCTTCCACGCGCCGCAGGGTGCAGCGCCCGACCAAGCGGGAGAGCGCCTCTTCCCCGACGGCAGAGAACATCGGTGCGGCCTTGAGCGCTCGCAGAAGCCCGGCGTCTATCGCGGGCATGCCGCCCCTTTGACGGCATAGACCGTGACCACGTCGCGGAAATTAAAGCGCACGGCCACATCTCCCCACCAGGATTTGCGCGCAAGCGCGAGCAGGGGATCGACCCACTTGGCGGGAACGATATAGCTCAGCCGGAAAAGACAGAGCGTCACCGAGGCCCAGCGCGGCTCGTAGACGTCGCGCACGCAGTCGAGCCCCAGCTTGCGCAGGAAGCCGTGCAGGCCTTTGCGCGTGAAGTACCAAAGATGCGTGGGCGGGATGTAGATGTGCCAGCGTTTGCCCAAGAGGCGCGCGAAAAGACTGCTGCGGTCGCCCTGCTGGACCACCAAGACCCCGCCCGGCCGCAATAAGCGCACGGCTTTTTGCAGGGCCTCCAGCGGCTTGGGCACATGGTCCAGGAAATCGAAGAGCGTGACCGCGTCGAAGGAGCCGGCGGCTTCCGGGTAGTCCATGAAGTCCCCGACGAAGAGCCTCACTTCCGACGGAGGCGGGCAGGCCTCCACGAACTCCTTGGAAAGCTCCACCCCATGCTTCTCCCAGCCGGGCCCCAGAGCGCTGAGGAAAGCTCCGTTGGCGCAGCCCAAGTCCAGGATGCGGCCCTTGCCCGGCACGAGTTCCGAGAGCAGCGCGGCCCTGGACGCGAAGCTGCGCGCATGGTTGGCGGACTCCGCGGCATAATCCGAGTAGCCGAACTTCTTGCGGTCCCCCTTGAAGTAGTCCAGGGTGTAGAGTTCGCGCAGCTGCTGTGCCGTCGGAAAAGGAGCGATGGAGCCTGTCTCGCAGTCCGCGCAAGCGGACAGGCGGTGGCCGAACTTTTCAAAGAGAGGGCGGCGGCCGCCGCCGCAGAGAGGACAAGCGTCGATCGGAGTGTTTTCGTTCACGGGAGCATTCTACATTTTCCTCGCCCGTAGGCCTAAATACCTATTAATCCATAGGCCGATTCCCGCTCAAGGATTGCCCTCTTGTTCCTTTCACGGGTCCGAAGCCGCGGCTAAACTCTATCCGTATGATGCGCGCCCTGCTCTTGAGCTCCCTTTTTGCCGCAGCCCTGCCGGCGCCGCTCCATGCGGAAAACATCGCGGCTGCCGTCCCGGCGGACATCCAGCCCGTACCCGCAGTCCCCGCATTCCAGCAGGGAGCAGGCGATGCCCTCTCGGTTGAGGCCGCGCAAATAACGAACGCGGCGTCCGCAAACGCGACCCTGTTCTCACCCGCGCCGGCTGTGCTGCTCTTGCTGCCGCAGCTCCCGCCTGAAAAGACAGGCCTGCCATCGATACAGGATACGCCGACCACACCCCGGAACCCGCATACCAGCCCGCTTCTCTCACCGCAGCAGGACGTTTCTGTGAACCGATCCCTGCCGCTTGTTCAGGAGACCCCCGCGGCATCGGACACGAAGTCGAATCCCAAGACTCATCTCGCAGATCGCTTAGGCCAAGTCGAGTCCCGGCTCTCAGAATCCCTGCGCAGCGCCTCCGATGAGAACACCGGGACCGAGGGCGCCCATGCGGCCGGAGGAAAGATCGAAGAGGTCCTGACCGGACAAAGCGCGCCTCAGGCATACGAGGACCTGCCTCCCGCAGGCCCTCTCGTAAAGCTGAACTACGCCAAGCTCATGCTCCAGCCCGTCGCATGGGTCCAAGACCCTCAAGGCCAGACGTCGGAGGAAGCGCTCAAGCTGATCGTGAACTCAGCCTTCAACGACCGCTCCGAACTGCTCTCCCTGATCAAGGACAAGAACGCCGTGCACATTGTCCTGACCAACATGTACTACAGCCTGCTCAGCGTGGTCATGAGCGACATGCCCGCCGGCAAGCGCATGAGCTTCGCGGTCTCCATGTCTCGCGCCTACGCGGGAATTTTGCGCGGCATCCGCGAGCAGAAGTCCCTGCCCCTGGATGCGCGCATCCTGGCGGGAAGAGCCCTCTTCCGTTTCCTTGCCAAGGACGTCCTGGTCGAGGAACTCGCGAGAGACCGTCAGATGGGGAACAAGGTGCTGGGACTCGAAGCGGCCCTCAAACCGATCTCACAGCCTCCTGCATCCCGGAGTTCCTCTCGCGAGGAAGCCCCCCCCGGGCCCTCCTCTAGCGCGGAAGACACGCAACGCCCGGAGGCAATCCCCTGGGACGTGCCTGCTCCCGTCGACATGGCCGCGCTCGCGCGCAAAGACATCCCCCCCTCCATTTCAACGATGATCCTTTCGGACGAGGAGAAAGAACTCGAATGGATGCGATCCCTGCTCGACCGCCTCCGCAGAAGATCCCTTCTCGCAAAAAGCAAAAGCAGCCCCTTGCGGCAGGACCTGGCCGAACAGCTCGACAAGGAACGACGCGACATCCAGGAGCGGACCGACTGGGCGCGCGCCATGCTGCCGGATTATTATTCCTTGCGCCTGCGCAACGCGTTCATATTCCCCCGAAGCAGCATGCTCGCGAAACAAGCGGCTCTGTTGTCCTATTTCCCGACCACGAACGGCCTTTCCCTCTTCAAGGAACCCAACGGCTTCCTCCTCAAGGCGGATTTTGAAACGGACATCGACGAGCCCGCGGTCCTGGAAACGGTCAAGGAATCCATCGAAAGCTACTGGAACGGCGGCTTCGAGCTCGATGGAGCGCCGAAAACATTCCGCGTCCAGGTCCATATCCGCAAGCTCGGCAAGGACGAGCCGTTCAGCGGGAATGCTCTCAAACTCAAGGAAGGACCCAGCAGCTACGCCTGGTGGGACAGCATCTTCCTTTCGCGCGACCTCAATTTTGGGACCCCGGCGCACGAGTTCGGCCATATCCTGAGCCTGGCCGACGAGTATCTGGACTGGTTCGACGTCAAAAAACGGGCGAACATAGAGATCGTCGTCGGGAAAAGCCTGATGGGCGATTCCAGCGAAGGGATCGTCAGCCCTGAACTCCGAAAAACAGCGGTACTCCGGCTCAAAGAATCGCGGCCCGTACGGACTGAGGATGAGGACCTGCCTCCCGCGGGGCCTCTGGTGAAGCTGAACTACGCCAAGCTCATGCTCCAGCCCATCGCATGGATCGAGGACCCTCAAGGCCTGGTATCGGACAGAGCGCTCGAGCTTGTCGTGAACTCAGCCTTCAACGACCGCTCCGAACTCCTCTCCCTGATCAAGAACAAGCCCGCCGTGCAGGTTGTCCTAGCCAACATGTACTACAGCCTGCTCAGCGTGGTCATGAGCGACATGCCCGCGGGCAAGCGCATGAGCTTCGCGGTCTCCATGTCGCGCGCCTACGCGGGCCTTTTGCGCGGCATCCGCGCAGAAAAGTCCCTGCCCCTGGATGCCCGCATCCTGGCGGGCAGGACGCTTTACCGCTTCCTTGCCAAGGACGTCCTGGTCGAGGAACTCGTCAAGGCTCGGCAGGAGAAGAACCAACTCGCGGAGCTCAACAAACTCACGGGGAAAGAGGATGTAAAGCCCTGGGAAATCCCCGAGCCCGAGGACCTCGATTCGCCGGTCCACAAGAACGTGCTCCCTGTCACGAAGAAAAGAAGCCCTACGCTCTTCATGCGCTCCATCAAAAAAAGGATAGCCCTCCTGCTTCGCCTGCGAAGCGAACAGCTCATCGCGCAACGGAACGGCCTCTCCGTTCAGGCTCGTCTGAGCGAAAAGCTCGAGGACTATAGCCGAAGGATCGCGGAATGGTCCGATTGGGCAAGCCGGATCCTGACCAATTATCATTCCTTGCGCTTGAGGAACAACTTCATAGCCCCCCTCAGGAACCTGTATTCGGCGAAAGAGGGCGGCTCCTACCCCACCAAGAACGGCCTTTCTCTTTTCAAAGAACCCGGCGGCTTCCTCCTCAAAGCGGATTTCGAAACGGACATCGACGAGCCCGCGGTGCTGGAGACGGTCAAGAAGTCCATCGAAAGCTATTGGAACGGAAGCTTTGAACTCAATGGAGAACAAAAAAAAATCCGCGTGCAGGTGAATATCCGAAAGCTCGACAAGTGGGACTCCTTCAGCGGTAATGCCCTCAAACTCCAGGAAGGAGCCGACAGCCATGCTTGGTGGGAAAGCATCTGGCTCTCGCGCGATCTCGACTTCGGGACTCCGGCCCATGAGTTCGGCCATATCCTGGGCCTGCCTGACGAGTATCGGGAATGGATCGACGTCAAGAAACGGCAGTACGTCCAGATCTCCGGAAGCAACCTGATGGGAAACCACAGGGAAGGGATCGTCAGCCCGGAGCTCCGAAAAAAAGTCTTCCTTCTGCTCAAAGAATCGCGGCATGTATGGACCGCCGACGCCCCTCCCTCAGAACTGCGGGGAACGGATGATCCGCACTCCGTTGGGGCCGCCCACGCAAACGCCAAGGCAAGCAACGCGCAGGACGCCGTCGCGCTCTCTCCCGCATCGGCCTCGGACGCGCCGGACATCGCGCGGTTCATGCTGGAGTCCGCGCCGCGATTCCTGCCCGCATGCTTCGGCCCCAGGATAGGCTCGGCCCTGGAGCGGCTCTCGGCGCTCAAGGGGACGATCTTCAGCCACGAACACGTCAAGATCGCGCGCTCGAATGGACGGGCCGTGGGAATGCTCCTGGGCTACACGGGACGGCAGAAGAAAGACGAAGAGCTCCGCACCGGGCTCCTGCTGCTCGGCTCGCTGCGGACGTCGCTCTTGGGAAAGATCCCCGCGCTCCTGCGCCTGCAGAACAGCATCGGGAAAATCCCCTCGGATTCGTTCTACATCTCGAACGTGGCCGTGGACCCCGAGGCGCGGAGCCTGGGCATCGGCAACGTCCTGATCGCCGACGCCGAGGAAACGGCCCGCGCCTTGGGATTGGAAACGATCTGCCTCGACGTGGAAACGGACAACGCCCGGGCCATCAAGCTCTACAAGCGCCTGGGATTCTCCATCGAGCGGACCTCTCTGGAGATCATGCTCGACGGGCGAGGCTTCTCGATGCACCGCATGGTCAAACCCCTATAAACGGCAAGGGCGGGGCCTGAAGGCCCCGCCCTGAAACGCCGCGTTCCTAAAAACTACTGCTGCTGCATCTGCGTCTGCACCGTCTTGAGCTGCGCGGAGATGTCCGTGGAGTATTCCCGGACCTTCTGGCTCGCGTCGCGCGCGAACTGCTTGCAGAGCGCGGCCTTGGCCTTGCGCGCGGCTTCCAGCTCGCTCCAGAGCCGCTTGTTCTCCTTGGCGAGTTCCTTGCTGCGGGTCTTGGCGTCCTTGCTGTTCTCCAGCTTGAGCTTGGTGATGGCCGCCTCGTTCTCCTGGATCTGCTCCTGGAGCTGCTTGACGGCATCCTCGGCCGCGGCGGTCTGCGCGTCCACGTCCCTGGTCCACTTCTCCATGTCCGCGACGGCTTCCTTATAGGAATCGAGCAGAGGCTTTACGCATTGCGCGCAGCCGGTCATGGCCTTCTTGGCCGCGGGCTTGGGCGCAGCGACCGGAGCCTCGGGCGCCTTGACCGGCTCCGCGACTTTGGCGGGCTCGGCCGCGGGGACCTTGGCCGGTTCAGCGATCTTGGCGGGCTCGACTGCGGCCTGGACCGCGGGGGCCGCGATCTCCGGAGCCTTAGCCGGGGCCTCGACGGCCTTCGGGGCTTGCGCGGGAGCAGCCGCAGACTCGGCCTTGGGCTGCTCGGCCGGAGTGATGCTCGCGCCTTGAGAATAAGCGCAGGCCGCCAACAGCGTCAACGACATCAAAGAATGGATCATAGCACCCTCCTGGGAACTCTTTTATTAATTGTAGCACTTGGGGAACGACAATGCAGTATTTCCGCTGCGTTTGTCGCCGCGTTGAAGCCCCTTCCGGAAAAATTCAGACATGGGCAGATTTGAGGCGCACGAATTTTTCCGGTCAATCCTCCGGACGGCTGCGCCGCGAACTCTTGATCCGCGAGCGGTGATGCTTGTCCTGGAGCATGCGCTCCTTGGCGCCGCGGCTGCGGCGGCGATTGCGACGGCGCTGAAGCTCCAGGGCATGTCTGCGGCGGGCCTGTTCCTCGCGTTCGCGCGCCTCAAGGCGCTCGGCCATGCGTCGGCGCGCCAGAATGCGGTTCTGCGCCTGAGAGCGCTCCTCGGTGCAGCGCACCGTGATGCCGGTGGGGATATGCGTGAGCAGGACCCCGGTCTCCACCTTGTTGACGTTCTGGCCGCCGGGACCGCCCGCGCGAAGGAAGCTCTCGCGCAGATCCTCCTCGCGCAGCGGCAAGAACTTCATTCCAATTCCCCCACCAAGGTCAGCTCCTCCCGGTCGTGGTAGAGATGCCGCGCCCGCAGGACCTTGCAGCGCCCGGCGATGCCGGTCTGCTGGGAGAACGCTTCCCGAAGAAGCGGCAAAGGATCCTGCCGTCCGAACTTGAGATTGACCACGAATCTTCGGCAGGCGCCCTGCTCCACCCAGCGCCGCAGAAGCTCCAGGACCTTGCGCGGGTCCTCGAGCACGTCGCAGAAGAGCCAGTCGACGGGGAGCGCGGGCTGGAATCTGAAGGCATCCTCGGCCAAAGCCCGGATCAGGGGGTGTCCGAGCGCGCCGCCCTTGAGCGGACCGTTGTCCACGGCCGTGACGCCGGCCTCGCGCCGGGCCGCGCTGTAGCTCCAGCCGCCCGGAGCCGCGCCAAGGTCGACTACGCGCTCGCCCGCCTGCGGCGCGGCGCCCAGGACGAGATAAGCCTCCTCCACCTTCAAGAAGGAGCGCGAGGGCGCCTGCGGATCGTCGGCCATGCGGCGCTGTCCTCCGCAGAAGGCTTGGCGCGAGACGAAGGCGCGATTGAAATCCGTCAGGCACGCGAACAAGCCGCGCCGCGCCCCGGGTCCGGGCCGCCCGCGCTCGGCGAGCTTCATGACGCGCGCCAAGCGGCTGGTCTTCTCGCGGAAGACCTCTTCCACGGTCTTGGCCCGCGCGCCCAGACCCGTCTGCCCGGATGCCTCGAAACAGAGCGGCCAGGCGCTCTCATAGCGCTCGTTGCGGCTGGTCTCCAGGAAATAGTCCGCGATCCTGCCGGCCAAGGCATTGACCGTATCGGCGCGGACCTCTACGGGTTCCGCCAAGGACAGATGCGCGAAGCAGAGGTCGATCTTCCCGGAGGAAGAAAGCGCCCAGCCCTCCCCCTTCTCGACCGGAGCGCCGGCCTCCTTGGCCAGGAACGCCTCGAAGCCCTTCTGCCCGACGTGGAATGTGCTCATTTGAACCGGTCCTTGTAGCGGCAGCGGCGGCAGAGCGGCTCCACGGCCTTTCCGCGGGAGAAGCCCTCGGCGATGCGGCGCGCCCGCTCCGAGTCAACGATCTCGCGCAGAGAGCGCTCTCGGACATTGCCCAAAGCCATGATCCCGTCCTTATCCAGACAGCAGGGGACCACGGTCCCGTCCACGAGCACCGCGGCCTGCCGACGCATGCCCAGGCAGGAGCCTTCATCCCGCTCCTGCGCGCAATCCAAGGACGGCCACGCAAAGCGCGCCATGCTGCTCACGAAAACCCTTGAGGAGATCTTCTGCGACTCCGCGAACGCCCTCGCCGAAGCGCTCTTGGGATCGGCATCCCAGTGCCGCAGGAACACGCAGATTCCGGCCTGGGCGGCTTTTTGCGAAAAATCCCGGATCTCCGCGAGGATCGCCTCTTTCTCGGGAGGATGAGCCTCGCCTGCAAGTCCCGCGGACCCAAGAGGAGCGGCGGGTCCGCCCGATGCCGGAGTCCGGCCCGCGCCCAAGTCGTCGAGGCCGTGCAGAGAGAAGCTGATCTGCTTGAGCGCGGTTTTCCCAAGAAGCATCTCCCCGGCCTTCCCGATCAGGGTCCCGTTGGTGACCAGCTTGACCTTGAAGCTCCGCTGCGCGCACAGGTCCAGGAACGCGCCCAGCTCCGGATGGAGCAGCGGCTCTCCCATCACATGGAAGAACAGTTCCTCCACCCAACCCTGCGCATCCTTCAGGATCTTGGAAAAAAGCCGCTCGGACATGAACTCCGGCTTGCGCGCGGTCTTGGGGCAGAAGGAACAGGAGAGATTGCAGACGTCGGTGATCTCGATGAAGAGCTTCCGGAGCCTGCGCTCCCTGACAGCTTTGGAATCCGCCGGCCGATCCGTTATCCGCACGCCCAGCCCCCCTATCCCTTCGATGTATGATACCATTCGCAACAGGCGCCGCAGAATCCGGCGGCGCCCATAGGAGGCAAGCAATGAATATTCGGCGATGGACCCTGCCGGCCCTGGCGATCATCCTCACCGGCCCTTCGATGACGGCCTGGGGCAAGACCGATGCCGACAAGGTCAAGGAGATCTCGACTTGGCACGCCAAAGCGGTCGAAGCCGTCCGGCTCGATTGCGCCGATCTCAAGCAGATGCGCGACGTATTGTGCGGCGTCAACGATGCGGAACCCTATGAGACTGAAGGCAAGACCGCCATCGAGAACGAGTCCGCGCGGCTGGTCTCGCAGATGAAAGGGAAGATGGGCCCGGTCGTCAGCCAATACCCTTCCCTGCAGGGATACTGCACGGGCTCGCCTTCCGGCGAACTGAAGAAGCAGTGCGACGCCCTCTCGAAGATGTGGAAGAAGATACAAGCCCTCATGAGCTACCAGATCGTGAAAGGCGCTTGGAATCCCAAGATCCAGGAAGCCATCGAATACGGCAAGGCCAAACACACGGAGCTGACCGGCCGCTATGCCTGCGACGTCCATGACATCCCCTTGGGCGGACCGACGCGGCCGGACTGCATCAATATCCTCAACAGCGGCTGCGCGATCTATGAATTCAAGCCGGACAACGATAAGGCCAAGGCTAAAGGCATGCGGCAGATCCAAGGCTATATCAAACAGGCAGGGGATTATTACACGAAATGCCTGGGCGGCTCCTGCGGCAGCAGCATCCTCGGCGGGACAGCCGCGTTCGATGCGATGAAAAAAACCTGCAACAAGGGCAACCGCATCGTCTTCCTCGGAGACCTGAAGACCTACCCGAAATGCGCGCATCTGAACGTCTATAGCTGCGACGACTAGTCCGCGGCCCTTCAAACGACAATGAAGAGGGCGCGCCTTTGCAAAGGCGCGCCCTCTTCATTGCCCCGGTCTTTCTGCGTCCTCTATCTCAAAGACTGCCGATGACGGTGACGATCTTCGGCGCGCCCGCAGCAGGCTTGATCACCGGGATAGGGGCCGGGCGGCCCGCGACGCCCTTCTTCTTGGCGATCCAGATTCTATAGCGCGCCCCTTGGATCAAGGTCGGGCCGTACCCGTCGGTGTCGTCCTCTACGAGGACGACGCGGGTGATCACCGCAGGCACCTGATAGAACTTCACGTTCTGGAAGTCTTTCTTCAGGCTGTAAGGCTTCACGTCATCGGATATCCCGCCGGAAGAGTTCAGCATGTGTCCGGCTGAGATCTCCTCGACTTTGGAAGCGCACTCCTCAAGAGAGGCGCTCGTCGACAATATCTTTAAATAGGCATTCAGGACTTCGACGACATCCTTAGGAACGTCCTTTTTCGGGATATCCTTCTGCCCGGCCAGCGCGCCGCCGACGAAGAACAAGGACGCCGCCGTCATGACCAACCCCAGCCTGAGCCCTCTTCGCATGATCTCCCCCAGCCCCGATCGGGGCGATGCTACCTTCCCTTCCTGGTCTTCTTGACGGGCTTGCCCTTCGTCTTCGCCTTGGCCTTGCGGGCAGCTTCAGCGGCTGCGGCCGCCCTGCGGCGCTGTTCCTCAGCCTCGGCTTTGCGGCGCCGCAGTTCTTCCTGCCGCAGAGCCTCTTGGCGGAGCTTCTCCTGGCGCGCTTGCTCCAGCCGGTCGGCATTCGCGGCCAAAGTCTCCTTCGCGGGGGAGACGTCCACTCCGAGAGCCTCATACTCCTCTATGAGCGCCTTCACGAAGCCCACGTCCTCGCTCGAAAGAGAAGAAGGGATCGAGCCGACAAAGCGCCCGTCCAAAAGCCGCTGGAACTCCGCCGTGTCCGCGCGCCGAACAGGCGCAAGCAGGGCAAAGACCCCGGCGCCGAGCGCCGCGACAAAGACCGCGGCGCCCGCGGCCTTGGCCGGATGCCTCATCGCGGGACCTGCGAGCTTATGGATGACGGCCGTCGCGATGAAGATCGCGGACGCATAAGCCGCCAACGGCCAGAGCACATGATGCCCGGTCCGATGAAGAACCGCCATGCCCAAGACCGCGGCAGCGAGCAGCGCCGCGGCCAGATGAAGACCCAAAGCCTCTGAGCGGCGTTCGCGCGCCGCAGCGATGAGAGCGCGGACTCCCGCGACCCACGGAGCTCCCCCGAGCCCTTCGACCTTCTTGCAGAGATCCTCGGCTTGCGCGTACTGCTCCTTGGAAAGACCGTCAAAAGCCTCCTGCCCGAATCGCACGATCTCGCTCGTAAAAGGAGACTCCGCGCCCCAGACCTTGCCGCCGACGGAATCAAGCCAGCAGTAGTATTTTTTGCCTGCGTACTCATAGACCGCGGAATAGATCGGGATGCGGTCCACGCAAAGCTGCTGCTTGATGATCCGCGCTTCTCCCCGGAACTCCTTGACCGCGGCTTCGGCCCTTTGCAGAAGCTCCTCGGCGGACTTCTGCAGTCCGGCATCCGGAAGCGGTTCCTTGAGCGCGGCCCTCCCTTCGGAAGAAGCCTCGTAGATCGTCTTTCCCAGCGGCTTCTGCGGCAAGGAAGAGCCCAACAAGGCGTCCGGAGTCTCCGGATCCAGGCGGACATCCCGGATAGAATGCGGCTGATATCCGACCTTGTAGGTCTTCCCGGGCAGGACGCGCCGGTTCCCCCCGCATGATTGGCACGGGAGCTCGCCTTTCCCCCGGCAATCCGCGCACTCGACGAGATGGGTGTTCTTGCAGACCGCGCAGGACCCCGCGGAGTCCGCGCATTGCGCGCACACGGAGCCTCCGCTGCCCACGCAGCTCGGGCAGCGCGTCCGGACCTCCTGCCCCGCGGCCGACACGCTCTCGACGATCAGGCCCGTGCCTTTGCAGGGGACGCACGCGATCTTTCCCTTGCCCGCGCACTGCGGACAGGACTTGCGCGCGCGGCCCGTGCATGCCGGGCAGGGCTTGGACTTGGCCCCGCTGCAGGCCTTGCAAGCCTGCCGTCCCATCCCCGAGCACGCCGAACATTCCCGCGGCTCATCGCCCGTCGGAAGGGTGAGAATCTTCTCCTGGTCGAGGAACTCCTTCTTGAAGCCGGGATCCTGGCTCCAGACGTCCGCGCCCGCGCTCATCAAAGGGGCATCCTCCGGGCAGGGGATCAGGACATCGGAGAGCGCTTCGCGCACGTCGTAGAGCGTGATCAGGCGCACCACGAAAGCGGGCTTCTCGTGCACCGCGATCAAGGAAAGCTTCTGCCCCAGGTCCGCGCAAGGGCTATACGGAGACGCCGCCGCCCATTTCGTCAGCAGTTCGCGGACAGGACCGGCGATCGAATCATCCATGGAGGCTAGGACTTCGGCGGACGGGAAGAGCGCAGGAAGCCCATGAGCGCATCCACGGACAAGGGCTTGATCATGGAGCCGTGCAGCCCTTCCTGCGTCTTCGCGCTCTCGAGATCGTTCGGATAGCCCGTCATCACGACCACCTTGGTATTGGGAGCGGCCTTGCGGACGGCTTGATAGACTTCCAGCCCGTTGCAGCCGGAAAGGATGAGGTCCAAAAAGACCAGATCGCAGTGCTGAGACTGGACGGCGGCCACGGCCTCCGCGAGAGTGCCCGCGGACACGCATTCGATGCCCTGGCCCTGGAGGAATCTCGAAAAATAGGTCACGATGGACTGGTCGTCGTCGACGACCAGCACGCGCAAAGGCTTGCGCGGCTGATCGTTGAGCACGCCCACCATGTTCCGGATGTCGTCGGCGCCGAAGGGCTTTCGCAGGATGCCGCAGATGCCCTGCTTCTGCGCCGTCTCAAGGACCTCGTCAAGCGCGTAGCCGGTCATCATCACGACCTCGGCCTCCTTGTCGAGCTTGCGCAGCTCTTGGAGGAACTCCACGCCGTCGATGATGGGCATGCGCACGTCCACGAAATAGATGTCGAAGAGCTCCTTGCGCGCGAGCTCCAAGGCCACGGCCCCGTTCTCCGCCTCGGAGATCTGGACGTTCTGGCCGGAAAGGAAGCGCCGCAGAACCACGCGAACGATCTTTTCGTCGTCGACCAACAGCACGCGCACCGGACGGGTCATTTCAGCCATAAGGACCTCTCTTCTATCTATTACAAATCGTTTATGATTATAGCCTTATTGGGAGGCCGCCGCGCAACGAAAAAACTAGATGCCGAGCCACTGCTTGGGATGATCGAAACGCTTCAGGCGCAGAGGCTTGCGGAGCCTTCCGTTGAGGCGGCGGACAAGCATCCCTTTCGGCGGGTAAAAAAGATTTCTGCCGAAGAGGCCGAGGTCGAAGAGCAGGATGCCCCACAAAGGAAGCGCTGCCAGCGCGGAAAAGAACAGGACGATCGGAATGGAAGGGCTAAACACGAAATAGGACAGGCCGAGAAGGATCGCCCCCGCGAGCCAGGCTCCACCCCGCAGCTTCCAGGCATCGGCGCCGGAAGCGGTATAGGCGGACCAGCCGATCGCGAAGAAGTCCCCTGCCTTGACGGCGTCCCACTCCATGCTGGAGGCGCCGTAGATCTCGCCGCTGCGAAGACCAAAATAATCCAATACCGCTTGCGCGCGCAGGATCGCGTGCTTGCGCGGACCGCTGAACTGGTCGCATGCCCCAAAAGTGACGTGCGCTCCATCCAAAAGGCGCTTGCGGATCGGCGCGAAGAATCTCTTGAACTGAGAATTCACGCGGCGTTCGCGCGTATCCATGTCCGCGCTGAATCGTCCGATCCCCTGCAGAAGCACGGAGACCGTAGAGCCTTTTTTCTTGGCGGATTCCCTCCACTCCCCGTGGGTGTTGATGAACAGATGGCTGATCATTTCTCCGTCGAGAAGGGCCCCCTGCAAGAGCTTGCGCGCTTCATGCCGCGTGCCGGCATGGAGGACCCGGACCTGCCGTTCGGGATAGGCGGCGCGATACATCTTCGCGACATCGCCGACGAAGCGGGGAGTGATCATGAAGTCGTCCGTGACGGCCAGGACCAGGATCACGGTCTTGGACTCTGGGAACGCCTCCGCGCCCGGCATCGATTCCCTTTCGCCTTCCGATCGGATTTCTACGCGGCCCGTCAAGGCCGCGGCGGTCTTCTCCGCGCGCTCGATGAGCGTCCCGCCGCCCGGCGCTTCCTCGGATAAGCCGCGGAACTCCTGCGATTTCAGCCCCTGTCCCGCCGTTTGCTCCCCGAAATGTCCGGGCGCAGGCCGCTCATCCGTTCGTGATATCCCGGGCTGCACCTTTGAGCCGGAGCGCCCAACGGGAACATCTCTTGCGGCACGTCCATCTTGCAGGCCGAAAGCAGCGGGAATCTCCCGCTGGGAAGAGGTCTTCGAGACATCCCCGATCCGTCCGCGAAGAGCCGCGTCCGCGGGCAGGATGGGATGGAGTTCATCATTTACGCGAGCTCCTCCCTGCGCGGACTGCGAATGGAATACGGGAAGAGAGAGAAGCGCCGCATTGTTTCCCGGCGATAACGGGACCGCGGCGGACATGGGGACCGGGGAAATCTCGCCCGCGGGCGAGGCCGAGAAGACCTGCTGTGCCCGCGCCTGCGAGAACAGACCCGCGCCCACCGATGAGAGGAGGAAGACGATGGGAAGAAGAGAGGCTTTTCCCGAGCGGATCCGATTGCAGCTCATCCAAAAACCTCGTTCCGCGATGGAATCAACGAGTTTTTTGGAGGAGTTCTACCAATCCACACTGCGGTAATCCTTGAGGAACTTGCCCCAGACGTGCTCCCCGGTCGCAAAGCCGGAGAAGATCGGGTCGCAGACCCGGGCCGCGCCGTCGACGACGTCGAGCGGCGGCTGGAAGTCGAGCTCGTCCTTCTTGCGCGCGGCATGCGCGGCCGGGTCCTCGTCGGTCACCCAGCCGGTGTCCACCGCGTTCATGTGGATGCCGTCCTGGGCGTAGTCCGGCGACGAGGTCAAGGTCAGCATGTTGAGCGCGGCCTTGGCCATGTTGGTGTGCGGATGCTTGTCCGTCTTGGTCTTGCGCGAGAAGCTCCCCTCCATGGCCGAGACGTTGACGATGTGCTTGTCTCGGGAAGGGACGCGCAGCATCAGGCCCTTGAGCTTGCTGCAAAGGATGAAAGGCGCCACGGAATTTATGAGCTGGAGCTCCAGCATCTCGGCGGTGGAGACCTCGTCGAGTCTCAGGCGCCAGCTGTTCTTGGCGCGCAGGTCCACCTGCTGAAGGTCCGCGTCGGTCCGGCCCGTCGGGAAAGCCTCCGCGGCTAAGTCCGCGTCGTCGTAGGAATACTTGATCTGCGAGAGCGCGGCCGAAGCGCGCAGCCCCACGCCGGGCCCGCCCGCGTGCCAGGCCGAGAGCCCCGTGGCATCCACGCGCCCGGGCGCGGACTCGCCCGCCGCAAGAGCCCTGCCCCCGGACAAAGCCGCCAGGCATTGCCGGTGTCCGTCCAGAAGCTCTCGCGCCTCGGGCGGAAGGCCGTCGATGGAGGACTCATTCTTCAGAAGATGCTCGTAGAATGCCGGGGGACGGCGCACGGTCTGCGCCGCGTTGTTGATGAGGAAATCCAGGCGGCCCAGGGTGGAGTCCATGAACCGGCAGAAGATCTCCACGCTCGGGGAATGCCGCAGGTCCAGGCCGTGGACGCGCAGGCGGTCCTTCCAGGCGGCGAAGTCGGATTCGCGGGAGTAGCGCAAGGCCGCGTCGTGCGGGAAGCGCGTGGTGACGACCACGCTCGCGCCCGCGCGAAGGAGCATGAGCGCGCATTGATAGCCGATCTTGATGCGCGAGCCCGTGATGAGGGCCGTGCGCCCCGAGAGGTCGGCCGTTGGATGACGCTTGCCGTAGTTGAAGTCCCCGCAGGCAGGGCACATGGCGTCGTAGAAGAAATGCGGCCTGCGGAACTCGGCCTTGCACACATAGCAGTGCTTGGGCTTGGAAAGCTCGGGCCCGGGCGCGGAGGCGTCCCAGGATATCTTCCGCGGAGCCGTGAACACCGCGGATTCGCGCGCGCGCCGGATCAAGGTCGCGGCGCGGATGGCCCGGTCCGCGGCCTCGGCCTCATTTCGTTCCTTGAGCCGGAGTTCCTTGGCCAGCTTGACTAAGTCCATGCGCACGGGCCGAGAGACTTGGCCCGCGGCCTTCATCAACGCCGTGCGCACGGATTCGGAGACTTGAGCCAGAAGCCCGCGGTCCTCGGCAACGGCTTCCAAAACCTCCAGACAGCGCTGGATGTCCTGCGCGCCCGCGGTTTTCGATCCCTGCCGCGCGCAAAACGCGCTCAGGTCCCGGACGACGGCTTCATCTTCGATCTTCGGCGGGATGTTCATCTTGCAAGACAACGCGGGCACAGGGTCCCTAGAAACACGAAACCCGCCCCTTTATAGGGCGGGCCGGTCCTGACATTTCTCGTTACAGGTTCGAAAGCTTCAAGCGACATCTCCAGCATAGCACACAGTTCCATACTTGTCAAGCGTTATTTTCACCGAGCATGACCGACCGGATGGCTGAAGGGAGGACCGGCCCGAATCCCAGGAACAAGCGGTGGAATTCGGACTCGGAATAGCGCTCGCCCTGGGCGGCCTTGTAGTCTTCTTTAAGCTGTTCGATCTGGATTCGTCCCAGGAGATACGTGATGGCCTGCAAAGGCATCTGGGTATAGCGGTAAGCCTCGACGGCGGCCTGCGGCGCCGGGAGGAAGGCTTCCCGGGTCAAAGCCTCCGCGACCTGGTCCACGGACATGGCCCCGGTGTGCAGGGCGACGTCGAGCACGATGCGCCAGGCCCGCCAGAGCTGGGCCGCGAGCTGGGCAAGCTCCTCCTTCGGGGTGTAGAAGCCGTTCTTCCTCATAAGCTCCTCGGCGTAATGCGCGTAGCCCTCGGCATTGAGGGAGAACGCATACCCCGCCAACTCCAAAAGATAGCGTACCGGAGAGATGCCCGGACTGTGCTGGAAAGACCAGAACTGCAGGTCATGCCCGGGGAACGCCTCATGCACGGCGGTCGTGGCCAGCTTGGAGTTGTTGTGCACCGCCAGCTTCTTCGCATCGCCGCCGGAGGGCGTCACCAGGAAGGTCCCTTGCTTGCCTTCGTCGAAAGCCGGCGCCGGGAAATACGCCGCGCTGCCCAAGGTCGCGCGCATGCCCTCGGGCGTAGGGATGATCTTGAGCTTGTATCCCGCGGGCAGGGCGAAGAGTCCCTTGGAGATGACGAAATCGCGGGCGCGGTCCGCGACCTTCTCGAAGGAACGGAACAGTTCCGCGTCGTCTTTAGGATGATCGGCCTTGATGTCCGCCATCACGCCGGGAAGGTCCTTGGAGGGATCGATGCGCCGGGCCAGCTCTTCCATGCGCTTGCGGATGCCCGCGGCAAGTTCCAGCCCTTTTTGCTGAAGCTCTTCCGGAGACTCCTGGATGCCCATCTCGTTCTTGAGCTTCCAGGCGTACTCTTGCGCGCCGATGCCGAATGGCCCGTCCGCGACGGGCAGGAGTTCATCCTTAAGAAAAGACAGATGCTCCGCATAGGCCTGCCCTGCAATCCGGCCGGCGTTCTCAAAACGAGGGGAAAGCCGGGCATAGTCCTCGGCGCTCAGGAACCCGCGGGCCTGCGCCTGAAGACCCTGGCTGAAGAATTTCGCGGCCTCGACCCCGTTGTCGAGCCCGTCGGCCTCCACGGTCCGACGCGCGGGCCTGCGCCCCTCGCGCATGCCTTGCCGCAGGTTCTCCCGAAGCTGCGCGAGATACGCGGGCAGCTGTTCCGAAAGGCTCAAGATGTCCTCGAAGGCCGCCGCGGCCTCCGGACCGGCCTGGAGCTGGGAGAGCCGGGCCTGGATGGCGGCATAAGGCTCCCGCGCCGCGGCCACGTCCTTCTGCCAACCCTTCACGTCGCGCAGTTCATGGAGCTGGGAACGCGCGATCGTCACGATCACGGAATGATCGATCTGAGACTGCGCCCCTTGCGCGCGGGCCTCGGGTTCGAGCTCGGCCAAGCGCTGTTCCACGGACTCGAGATACTCCACCTGCGCGGCGATGCGCCGCGGGGAAATATCGCTCAAGCGGCCGTCATATTGGTGCAGTCCAAGATTGCTCGCGAACTCAGGCTTGAAGTCCAGGCTCTTATTGAAAAAGTCCTGCCTGAGCGCGTTGAAATCCATGGCAGGCATCGGGACCCCCGCGGAGACCGGGGCGGCCGGAGCAGAGACTATCTGCGAATGAAGACAGCCGGGAAAAGAGAGACCCATCAATGATGCAAGCAGGAAAATAAAGAGCTCTTTCATGGAAGACATGATAGCGAAAGTCCCTGCTTGGGAAGGTGAGCCCATGGACCCGCGCAGCGCATGCCTTTGGCCCCCCCGCGACATAGGCCCTTTGGGCGCAGCAAAAAAGGTATTGCAGTTTAGGCCGACTCGTGCTAATAATATCTATGCGGGTCCTTTGGGTCCGCGGAATGCATACCTTGGGAGTCTAACGCGTGCGGCGAAATCTTGTTGCGCCGGCGGTTGTGTTTTTTTTCGTCTTCCCCCTCCTGGCGCACGCCGGGAGCATGCCGCGCTATGACCTCTCCTACTTCCAGAATCCGCAGCTCCCGCTAGTCCTTCAGAGAAAGAAAGCCATTGCCAATGCCTTGGGCTCGATCATGAAGCGCAAGCTGCGCGTGGTCCAGGCAGAGGGCGGCTATGCGCTCATCTACCCGCGCAAAGGGGACGCCCAGAGCGTGCAGGCAACGGCCGCGGCCCACACCAAGATCCTGCAGCCCCGCAATCTCGGGATACCCATCCCGATCGCTTCCCGCGACTGGACCCAGGTCCAAGGACAGGCAAAGCCGAAGATCGAGGCGGCCGAAGTCCAGCCGAAAGTCGAAACCCCCGCGGCGCAGACCGCCGCAGCAAAGACTTCCGCTTCCGCGGAATCCGCGATCGCACCGGCAAAAGCCGACGCTCCTTCAGCGCTCGCGGCCGCGCAAACTGCGGCCGCGGCACCTGCCGCGACGAAATCGCCCCTGACTCCCGCTGCAGCAGATCATGGACCAGCGGATATTTCATCCGATGAACCCGCTTCCGGGGCAACCGCTCACGCGGTCCAGCCCGCCGCAAAGTCGGCGGAACCCGTGCAGGCCTCAGCTGCGCCTGCTCTCGCCGCAACGCCGACCCCGGCCGCGACAGCGCCCGCAGCGGCAGTCGCCGCCGCAGCGCCGGCTCCTGCGGCGATGAGCGCCGAGCGGCTGCGCCTCGAATCCCTGGTCGACGAGCATCTTAAGCGCCTGCGCCGCCTCGGCCGGATCGCGGCCGATGAGCTCACGGCCTGGTACGTCTACGATTTCACGACCGGCGAAAAGCTCATGGAGATCAACTCGGACATCAAGCTCCAGGCCGCCAGCCTCATCAAGCCCTTCCTGGCGCTCGGCTTCATGCACGAAGTGCGCGCGGGCCGGCTCGTCTACGACGCCGAGAGCCGCAGGCACATGGAGCGCATGATCCAGCACTCCAGCAACATCTCCACGAACTGGGTCATGAAGAAGCTGGGCGGACCCACGGCCGTGCAGGAGCTCCTCCACTCGAACTACGGCGAGATCCTGCAGGACATGGAGATCATCGAGTACATCCCGCCGGGAGGCCGCACCTACAAGAACAAGGCCTCGGTGCGCGACTACAGCCGTTTTTTGCTGGCGCTCTGGAAGGACCAGCTCCCCGAATCCGTCGAGATCAAGCGTCTCATGGCCCTGCCGAAAAGAGACCGCCTGCTCACCGGGACCTCTCTACCCTCGGACACCGAGGTCTACGGAAAGACCGGGAGCACGAGCCATCTCTGCGGCGATATGGGAGTGCTTTCAGCGAAGGGACCCGACGGAAAGCAGTACGCCTACACCGTCATAGGCATCATCGAGAAGAAAAGTCCGGCCCGCCACTACCGCCGCTGGCTGCGCTCCCGCGGCAACATCATCCGCGACATCTCCAGCCTGGTCTACCAAACCGTAGCCTCCATCCACGGCTTCTAGCCGGAAAAATTCAGTCGGCCTCAAATCTGTCCATGTCTGAATTTTTCCGGAGGGGGTTTCAACACGGCGACAACCGCAGCGGAAATACTGCATTGAACGACGGTGCCCTGCATTGAGTTGCTTGAGTTTCCGAAGGAAAGTCGAGCAAGTCAATGCCTGATAATCATCTAGGGCTCTCTGAAAAAGTAGAGGCCCCCTGCCCAACGTTGGTAGTGTTTGTTTGCCCACAAGCAAAACCAACGCAAGGAGAGGACCCTAATGAGATTATACGCCGCGA